>ENA-OSJC01000429-OSJC01000429.1-marine-metagenome-genome-assembly--contig:-NODE-429-length-41547-cov-23.046178_pt1 | contig 41547 bp, 36 predicted proteins | sample MGYA00237885_ERZ534234 | MGnify/ENA primary metagenome ERZ534234 (study PRJEB26413, sample SAMN06343907) | marine metagenome | isolation source: coastal waters | place: Atlantic Ocean: West Antarctic... | reverse complement strand
ATGTATTCTGCAGGATAATGTGCCTTTAAATAGGCTGTTTGATATGCAATCCAAGCATAGCAAGTAGAGTGTGATTTGTTAAATGCATAACTTGCAAATGCTTCCCAATCTTTCCATATTTTTTCTAATTTTTCAGAATTGTGTCCATTTTTAGAAGCTTGTTCTATGAACTTTGGTTTCATCTTATCTAAAACAGTAATCTGTTTTTTCCCCATGGCTTTTCGTAAAACATCCGCCTCACCTTTCGTGAAATTTGCCAGTTTCTGCGACAGTAACATTACCTGCTCTTGGTATACTGTAATTCCATATGTTTCTGCTAGATATTCCTCCATAGCAGGTAAATCGTACTCTATATCTTCTGAACCATGTTTTCTGTTAATAAAAGATGGAATATATTCCATTGGCCCAGGCCTATACAATGCATTCATAGCTATTAAATCCGCAAAAACAGTTGGTTTTAACGATCGCATATGTTTCTGCATTCCTGGTGACTCGTATTGAAAGATACCTACAGTTTCTCCTTTTTGGAAAAGCTCATATGTTTTCTTGTCATCTAACGGGAAGTTCTCAGGATCTAATTCTACATTATGTTTTGCTTTTACAATTTTAACAGTATCTTTTATTAAAGTTAAGGTTTTCAATCCTAAGAAATCCATTTTCAGCAATCCAGCAGATTCTACAACAGAGTTGTCGAATTGTGTTACATACATGTTAGAATCCTTTGCCAAAGCAACAGGGACATAATTTGTAATATCACTAGGGGTAATAATTACTCCACAAGCATGAATTCCAGTATTTCTTACAGAACCTTCTAGGATTGTAGCTTTATTAATAGTTTCAGATTCAATTCCGACCCCTTGAGAAATTGTTCTCAATTCTTCAATCATCACTTTTTCTTCTGGACGTAAACTAGCAATCTTACCTTTACTTTTTGCATCCTCGCTAAAAATATTTTTCAGTTTTATGTTAGGGATTAACTTTGCAATTCTATCTGCTTCAAAAAGAGGTAAATCAAGAACTCTGGCAGTATCTCTTATGGAAGATTTAGCTGCCATAGTTCCATATGTAATAATTTGAGCAACTTGATTGGCGCCATATTTATTTATAACATATTCCATAACTCTCCCACGACCTTCATCATCAAAATCAATATCAATATCTGGCATTGAGATACGTTCCGGATTTAAAAAACGTTCAAATAGTAAATCATATTTAATAGGATCAATATTAGTGATCCATAAACAAAAAGCAACTACAGATCCCGCTGCAGAACCACGACCAGGACCAACAGCTACATCCATATTCCTAGCCTCTCTAATAAAATCTTCAACGATGAGAAAATATCCAGGATATCCTGTTTTTTCTATAACTGAAAGCTCAAAGTCTAATCGCTCTTTGATAGATTCAGAAATTTCTCCATATCTTTTTTTTGCACCAACAAAAGTCAGGTGTCTTAAGAAGTTATTTTCACCACGTTTTCCTTTGTCTTCAAGATCTTTAGTGTCTTTAAATTCATCAGGAATATCAAATGCAGGAAGTAAAACATCTCTTGCTAATGTGAAAATTTCAACTTTATCTACAATCTCCTGAATATTAATAATAGCCTCGGGTAAGTCAGAAAAAATATTCTTCATTTCATCTGAAGACTTAAAATAATATTCTTCATTTGGAAGTCCGTACCTATAGCCTCTACCTTTACCTTTAGGTGTAGCTTGCTTTTCACCTTCTTTTACACACAATAAAATATCATGTGCATTTGCATCTTTTTGCTCTAAGTAAAATGTATTATTAGTGGCAACAATTTTGATTTTATGATTTTTAGAAAACTTTAATAAAGTTTCATTTACAATGGTTTCGTCTTGTTGGTCGTGCCTCATCAACTCAATGTAAAAATCATCTTTAAATTCTTCTTTCCACCAAAGCAATGCCTCTTCAGCCTGCTTTTCTCCAAGGTTTAAGATTTTACTAGGAACTTCACCATATAAATTACCTGTTAAAACAATAATATCATCTTTGTATTTTTTTATTATTTCCCTATCTACTCTTGGAACATAATAGAATCCATCGATAAAAGCAATGGAGGACATTTTTGCTAAATTGTGATAACCTTTTTTGTTTTTTGCTAACAAAACTACTTGATATCCATTATCTTTTATAGACTTGTTTTTGTGATCTAAACAAACATTAAATTCACATCCAACAATAGGTTTCATTGGAAATTCTGCGGTCTTATTGTGGTTTAAAACTGCACTTACAAAATGAAATGCAGCCATCATATTTGCGTTATCTGTCATGGCAACTGCTGGCATATTATCTTTGGCGGCAGTTTTTATGATATTACCAATTTTCATGGTAGATTGTAAAACAGAGAACTGAGTATGGTTATGTAAATGAGAAAAGTGTACATTTTTTAAAGCAGCTAAACCTTCAGAAGTAGATTTTGTAGTTTTAACTTCTTTTAAATTATCTATACGTCTTCGAATTTTATCACTTTCCTTTTTGAGATTTATATGTTTTAAACCAATAACTTGAATTTGCTTTGGATTCTTTTCAGAGAAATTTTTATAGTAATCAGTTTCAACATCTAGTTGTTCCTTTGTAAATTCTTTTAAACGAATTAATTCCAAAAAGCATCGAGTTGTTGCCTCAACATCAGCTGTTGCATTATGTGCTTCTCCGAAATTAACTCCAAATAGATAAGTATGTAATTCTGTAAGTGTTGGTAATTTAAATTTTCCACCACGACCTCCTGGAATCTTACACATTAAAGCCGTTTTTTCTGTACAAGTATCTAAAATTGGTAAGGTATTAAGATTACTTTCAATGTTAAATCGATGGAATTCACATCCCATAATATTAAGATCAAATTTTACATTCTGTCCAACAACGAATTTTGTCTTTTGTAATGCTTCGTTAAATAATTTTAAACCTTTATCTAAAGCAATACCTTGTTCATCTGCTAGTTCTGTTGATATCCCGTGAATTCTTTCGGCATCATAAGGAATGTTAAAGTTTTCAGGTTTTATTAGAAAGTCGTTATGCTCTTGGATATTCCCCATTTCATCATGAAGCTGCCAAGCAATTTGAACACATCTTGGCCAGTTATCTGTATCCGTTATCGGAGCATTCCAGCTTTTAGGCAAACCTGTAGTTTCAGTATCAAAAATTAAGTACATAAATAGCTTTTTTGCTTGATGAATTTATATGGTTAAAAATACAAAATCAGCAAAGAAGAAGCGTCTATAAGTTGTCCGGATTTATTAACAAAAGTCAAGCTTTTTATCATTTATATAAAAGGTCGGTTTTAAGTATTTAAAATTAAAATAATTTGTATATTTGCGCCCACTTACTACGAGATGGTGAGATTTTTAATAACCAAGGTCGAGAACCTTAAAAAATTAACAAATTATGTCTGTAAAAATCAGATTACAAAGACACGGTAAAAAAGGGAAGCCATTTTATTGGGTGGTTGCCGCAGATGCACGTGCAAAAAGAGATGGTAAATACTTAGAGAAGCTAGGTACTTATAATCCAAACGTTAACCCAGCAGTTATTGATTTAAATATTGATAAAACTGTTGAATGGTTACAAAATGGAGCTCAACCTACTGATACTGCAAAAGCAATTTTATCTTATAAAGGAGCTATGCTTAAGAATCATTTAGTTGGAGGAATCAGAAAAGGTGCTTTGACTCAAGAACAAGCAGATGCAAAATTTGCTGCTTGGGTAGAGGAAAAAGCAACAAAAGTTTCTGATAAAGAAGCTGGGTTATCTAAAACTCAATCTGAAGCAAAAGCAAAAGCATTAGAAGCTGAAAAAGCTGTTAACGATGCAAGAATTGAGGCAGCTAAACCAGTTGTTGAAGAAGCTGTTGTAGTTGAAGAAGCTGTTGTAGTTGAAGAAGCTGTTGTAGTTGAAGAAGCTGCTGTAGTTGAAGAAGCTGTTGTAGTTGAAGAAGCTGTTGTTGCTGATGAAGCTGTTGTTGCTGATGAAGCTGTTGTTACTGAAGAAGTTACTGAGGTTAAAGAGACTCCAGAAGCTACAGAAGAAAAAGCAGCAGAATAAATTATAAATTAATACGATAATGCGTAAAGAAGATTGTTTTTATTTAGGCAAAATCGTTACAAAATATAGTTTTAAAGGTGAAGTTGTAATCAAATTAGATACAGATGAGCCTGAGTTGTATAAAGAAATGGAATCAGTATATGTCGAATTTGGCAGTAACCTGGTTCCATTTTTTATTCAAAAAAGTTCACTTCACAAAGGAAATCAACTTCGTGTTCAATTTGAAGATGTTTATTCTGATGAAGAAGCAGATTCGATTTTAAAATGTGGAATTTATCTCCCAATGAGTCTTTTACCAAAACTTGACGGAAATAAATTTTATTTTCATGAAGTAATAGGATTCACAGTTGTTGATTTAAAATTTGGAGAAGTAGGTAGTATTGTTCATATAAATGATAAAGCCGCCCAACCACTATTTGAAATTGATAGAGATGGTAAAGATGTTTTCATACCCATGATTGATGATTTTATTAAAAAGGTAGATAGAGTAAATAAAAAAATAGAAGTTGAAACTCCTGAAGGATTAATAGACTTATACTTATAGAAAGGTGGCCGAGTGGTCGAAGGCGCACGCCTGGAAAGTGTGTATACGGCAACGTATCGAGGGTTCGAATCCCTTCCTTTCTGCAAAATAGTAAATTTATAAAGTTCTATATTTTTGATGAATATAGAGCTTTATAATTTTCAAGAATTAGAAATTATTAGCAAAAAACCATTCATATTCAAAGAATTCACAATTCATCAAGATAAAACTGCGATGAAAGTTGGTACGGACGGAGTTTTACTAGGGGCTTGGTGTTCTTTGGAAAATTTTCCAAATACTATTTTAGATATTGGATCTGGAACTGGAGTAATCTCATTAATGTTGGCGCAGCGTTCTGATGCAATATTAATAGATGCAGTTGAAGTTGATGATTATGCATATGAACAATCTGTAGAAAATTTTGAAATATCTGATTGGGGTGATAGGTTGTATTGTTACAATTCAACATTCCAGGAATTTTATAAACAAATAGCTGAAGAAGAACAAACTTATGATCTAATCGTTTCTAATCCCCCCTTTTATTCAGATGATTTTCAAACCGAAAGCGATGCTAGAAATAAAGCACGCTTTACTTCTTCACTGTCATTTAATGAATTAATTATTGGAGTTTCTAATATTTTGTCACAAAATGGAACCTTTACAACTATAATTCCTTTTAAAGAAGAATCCAGTTTTATCAGTCTAGCAGATAGAAATAATTTACTTTTAAATAAAATTTGTAGAGTTAGAGGTAATAATACCTCAGAAATAAAAAGAAGTTTATTAACCTTCTCTTTTCATAAAAAGGAAATTACTATAGATAGTTTAATTATAGAGAATTCTAGACATCAATACACTGATGACTATATTAAATTAACAAAAGACTTTTACTTTAAAATGTAATTAATTGTTTATTTTTTTGGATTATAACCTAAATAAGGAGTCTTTTTTTCTTTAAATACAATACCATACTCTTCCAATTCTTTTAAAATAGGTTCGTATACTTCCCTGGTAATTGGTAATTGAACTCCAGGAGTTTTAATTTCTCCTTTTAAAATTTTTAATGCAGCAATACCCACTGGGAGTCCTACTGTCTTTGACATAGCTGTGTAGATTTGATTTTCTCCTTTAACAACTAGGCTACTTTCAATTTGTTCCTTCTTGCCATTAATTTCATAGCCAAAAAGATGCTGCATCACAATCATATCTTTATCCTCTTTTTCTAGGGTCCAGGAATCTTGTAATATTTTTTGAAGCATTTGTGCTGGACTAGCATTTTTTAAGTCGATGAGTTTATTAGGATTAAAAATATCTAATTCTAATAATTTTCTCCACATTAAGTCATCTTGATCAATTTTAAGATATGAACGAAGTTTTAATTCTACAGAATCTGATGGAGAATATGATAAAAATAAATTAACAAAGTCACGGTAACTCATATTTTGAGAATCTTGAATTGTATATGAATCGTCTGTCATTCCTAATTGGACAAAAACATTCCAAGCTCTGGAAAAACCTACTTTCCTTATAGTCCCTCTATACATTGTGGATATGTTTTCTAAGCCATATATACTCCTGTACTTTAGAGAGTCTCTATTCGCATAGGCTTCAAAATCTCCACTTCCATTTACTTTTAAAAACTCGGTTCTTCTAAATAATTTATTATAAGGAATATATTTATAAGTACCTTCTTGTATAAACATTGCAGCTCCTCCTTGCCCGGCAAGGACTACATTCCTTGGGTTCCAAGTAAATTTATAATTCCATAAATTAGTATCACTCTCAGGAGCAACTAGCCCACCTGTAAAAGACTCGAACAATAACATTTCTGCTCCATTATCTCTAATTCTATCAATAATTTGCATTGCACTCATGTGATCAATTCCTGGATCAACACCAATCTCATTCATAAAAACTAATCCGTTTTCTTTAGCAGCTGAATCTAGAGATTTCATTTCTTCAGAGATGTAAGAAGCAGTAACCATATGTTTTTTAAAAGTGATACAATCTTTTGCAACCTCTACATGAAATCTCGCAGGAAGCATAGATATAACAATATCTGCTTTTTTAATTTCATTTTCACGTTGCTCTTTGTTATAAACATCTAAAATAATTGCAACTGCATTTATATGATTATTGATTATTTTTTTTGCATTTTCTGTCGAAATATCTCCAATGATTAATTTTAAATTTTCTTTTTCAGACTTATCCAAAAGGTATTTTATTAGAGCAGAACTTGATTTCCCAGCTCCAATAATCAATATGTTTTTCATAAATAATTCTTGTATTTTTGTGATGATACTAAGATAGTATATTTGTTTAAAATTTAACAAAAACCTATAAAAATGTTTAAAAATTTAGTAATAGCTTGTTCACTAGGAATGATAGCGATCATTTTAGGTGCATTTGGTGCTCATTCTTTAAAAGAAGTTTTAACAGCGGAACAGCTTTTGAGTTTTGAAACAGCCGTGAGATACCAAATGTATCATGTAATCGTACTTCTATTTGTGAATACTTATGATGGATTTTTTACTAAACAAAAAAATATAATTAGTCATCTGTTTTTTATAGGAATTATATTGTTTTCGGGATCAATATATGCCATTCAATTAACTCCGATATCAGCAAAATCAATTTGGTATTTAACACCGCTTGGTGGAGTTTTTTTTATCGCAGGTTGGTTCATTTTAATTATTTTTTTAGTAAAAAAAATGTTTAAATAATGTTAATAAAATAATTTTATTAATTAATATGAGCGTAATAAAATATTATGTAGTTTTGTCTACTTAAACTAAATTAACTAAAAAATAAGTGATGATAGATTTTAAAACGAAATCGATTTCGTTAAATAATTTAGGAATCAAAAATGCCAAAATTCAATATCAACTTACTTCAGATGAATTACACGCATTAACTATTAAAAAAAATCAAGGAAAAATTTCATCTCAAGGCGCAATAGCAGTAAACACTGGAGAGTTTACGGGCCGATCTCCAAAAGATAGATTTATTGTAAAAGATGATGTTACAAAAGATGAGATATGGTGGAGTGACATTAACCTACCTTTCGATTCTGAAAAATTTGATTTACTTTATAATAAAGTAACAGATTACCTTTCAAATAAAGAGGTTTTTGTCAGAGATTCTTATGCATGTGCTGACCAAAGTTATAAGTTAAGTATTAGAGTCATAAACGAGTACCCTTGGAGTAACATGTTTGCTTACAATATGTTTTTAAGACCAACCGCAGAAGAACTAATAAACTTCATTCCAGAATGGACTGTAATCAATGCTCCAGGTTTTATAGCTATTGCTGAAGAAGATGGAACTAGACAGCATAATTTTGCGATTTTAAATTTTACAAAGAAAATTGCTCTAATTGGTGGAACTGGTTATACGGGTGAAATTAAAAAAGGAATATTTTCTGCATTAAATTTTATACTTCCTATATTTAAAAACACATTACCAATGCACTGTTCAGCAAATATTGGTAAAGAAGGAGATACTGCCATTTTCTTTGGTCTATCAGGAACAGGCAAGACTACATTATCTACCGATCCAAATAGAAGTTTAATTGGTGATGATGAACACGGATGGACAGCAGAGAATTCTGTATTTAATTTTGAAGGAGGTTGTTATGCAAAAGTAATTAATTTATCTAAAGACCAAGAGCCAGAAATTTATGCAGCTATAAAAAAAGGTGCTATTTTAGAAAATGTAATAATGGATGATAATGGTATTGTAGATTTTTCAGATACTTCTATCACACAAAATACTAGAGTTAGTTACCCTATTAATCATATAGATAATATTCAAGAACCATCAATTGGTAAAAATCCAAAAAATATCTTTTTTTTAACGGCAGATGCTTTTGGAGTTTTACCACCTATATCTAAGTTGTCACCTAGTCAGGCAGCATATCATTTTATTTCTGGTTATACAGCAAAAGTTGCAGGAACAGAAGCAGGTGTCACAGAACCAACACCTAGTTTTTCAGCTTGTTTTGGTGCACCATTTATGCCTTTACATCCAACCAGATATGCCGAAATGTTAAGTGAAAAGATGCAAGAAGCTGGCGTAAATGTCTGGTTAGTAAATACTGGTTGGTCTGGAGGTCAATATGGTGTAGGTAGAAGGATGCCTTTAAAATATACTAGAGCTATGATTTCTGCTGCTTTAAATGGTGATTTAGGTGATTATACGTATGAAAATTATCATATACATTCAGTATTTGGAGTTGCCCAGCCAAGATCATGTCCAGGTGTTCCTTCAGAGTTGCTAAGCCCAAGATCTACTTGGAATAATGATCAATCATATTATAAAACTGCGTTTAAATTATCGAATGCCTTTAGAGTAAACTTTAAACAATTTGAAGAATTTTCAAGTGAAGAAATAAGAAGAGGTGGCCCTCAGCGGTATGCACTTTAATTTTTTTAAGCATAAAAAAAGCATCCAAATTTGGATGCTTTTTTTATTTTAATACAGTAAGGATTTATATGTTTTCCAACATTTCAATCTTTACCATTTTTCCATATTCTCCTTTTGTTTTATCAAGTTTAAAGTGAGGTTTTCCATGAACACCTTCACCTTTTAAGCTTACTACTTTAGCTTTAACTTCTTCCAAAGTTCCTTCATAAATTTCTGTTTTCTTAGTTTCAATACCATTTTCAACAGAGAATGTAGTAATGAATGCTTTTGCAATTTCGTTTGTATACTGATATTCAATTTCTACACGTGCTTCTTTTTTAATTTCTTCACTATGAGAATTTTTTTCAGCATGTCCTCCTAAAATAGGTGCAATTACCAAACCAATCAAACAAGTAAGTTTAATTAAGATATTCATAGAAGGTCCAGATGTATCTTTAAAAGGATCTCCAACAGTATCTCCTGTTACTGCTGCTTTATGTGCTTCAGAACCTTTATATGTCATTACTCCGTTAATTTCTACACCAGCTTCAAAAGATTTTTTTGCGTTGTCCCATGCACCACCAGCATTATTTTGGAATATTGCCCAAAGTACACCTGAAACAGTAACACCAGCCATATAACCTCCTAGCATTTCAGCTACCAACATATTGTTCTCTTGGTATACTAATTTACCTACTAGTACAACAAGTATTGGAAAACCGATTGTTAAAATACCTGGTAACATCATTTCTTTCAAAGACGCTTTCGTAGAAATTGCAACACATTTATCATATTCTGGTTTCCCAGTTCCTTCCATAATCCCAGGAATCTCTTTAAATTGTCTCACTACTTCATTTACCATTTCCATTGCTGCTTTACCAACAGCATTCATAGCTAATGCGGAGAATACTACAGGTACCATCCCACCAACAAATAACATTGCTAATACAGGTGCTTTAAAGATATTAATTCCGTCTATTCCTGTAAATGTTACATAAGCAGCAAATAAAGCTAAAGAAGTTAATGCAGCAGAAGCAATGGCAAATCCTTTACCTGTTGCAGCAGTTGTATTTCCAACAGCATCTAAAATATCTGTACGTTCTCTAACGATAGGATCTTGCTCACTCATTTCAGCAATACCACCTGCGTTATCAGCAATTGGTCCAAAAGCATCAATAGCTAATTGCATAGCAGTTGTCGCCATCATTGCAGAAGCAGCTAATGCAACACCATAAAACCCAGCTAAAGCATATGAAGACCATATTGCAGCAGCAAATAATAATACAGAAGAGAATGTAGATATCATACCAGTAGCTAAACCAGCAATAATATTTGTACCTGCTCCAGTACTAGATTGTTGTACGATTTTTAGAATAGGTTTTGATCCCAAACCTGTATAATATTCAGTAAATGCTGAAATTCCAGCACCAACAACTAAACCAACCAAACAAGCATAAAATACCCTTATTGAAGAAATGTCTTGAAGACCTTCTCCGAAGAAATCCATTTGCATCGTTTCTGGTAACATCCAAGTCACTAAACCATAACAAGCTACAGCAACCATTGCTATAGATGCCCAGTTTCCAATATTTAATGCTTTTTGCACGTCTGCTTCTTTAGCATCGTTAGATGATATATTTACTAATAAAGTTCCTATAAGAGAAATGATAATACCAACTCCAGCGATTGACATTGGTAATAAGATTGGTCCAATTCCGCCAAAAGCATCTTGTATCGCACCACCCATATCCTTAATTACATAATTTCCTAAAACCATTGCAGCTAATACAGTTGCAACATAAGAACCAAATAAATCGGCTCCCATACCTGCAACATCTCCAACATTATCTCCAACATTATCAGCAATAGTAGCTGGATTTCTTGGATCATCTTCAGGAATATCAGCCTGTACTTTACCAGCTAAATCTGCTCCAACATCTGCCGCTTTAGTGTAAATACCACCACCAACTCTTGCAAATAAAGCAATAGATTCCGCTCCTAATGAAAAACCAGCTAATGCTTCTAGTACTTCAGTCATACTAGCAGTATTTGTCCATTCGCTACCCATAAAGTGCCAATAAAATCCAATAAAGAAAATTGTCAAACCTAATACAGCTAAACCAGCAACTCCAAGTCCCATAACAGTACCACCACCAAAAGAAACTTTCAATGCATTAGGTAAACTAGTTTTTGCAGCTTGTGTTGTTCTGACATTTGTTTTGGTTGCAATTTTCATTCCCATATTTCCTGCAAAAGCAGAAAAAAGTGCACCCACAATAAATGCAAATACTATTAAATAAGTAGTATCCATATAAAAAGCAATTACAGCTAAAACAATACTAGCTCCTATCACAAAAAATGTTAGTAATCTATATTCTGCTTTTAAGAATGCTAAAGCACCCTCATAGATGTGGTCAGAAATTTCCTTCATTTTCCCATCACCTGAATCTTGTTTCATTACCCAAGACCTTTTAACTAGCATATAAGCTAGACCTAATAAAGCCATTACAATTGGCATCCAAATCATCAATAATCCCATAAATATTTTTTTTATAAATTTAAAACGGACGTAAAAGTAATCAATTCAAATAGAAATAAAAAACCTCTTAAAACATAAGATTTTAAGAGGTTGATAATTAAGAGCTTTGATAATTATTAAATTTTAAAATCATCAGTTTTTTTTATGGTCACTTTTATCATAATAGTCAACGCATGCTTCATAAATTACTATTGCTTCTTGAGCATTAACCTATCCACCAATATTAACTTTTTTCTTTTAAATCTTTATGAAATTTAAAGAAGTGTACTAATTATTTAAATCTATGTGTATTTTTTTACAAATTCATTATATCTTTTACTGCTTTTACTACATCATTGGAGTTAGGTATCCAATTTTCTAATAAAACAGGAGAATATGGAGCAGGAGTATCTGCAGTTGTAATTCTTTTGATAGGAGCATCCAAATAATCAAATGCTTCTTCTTGAATCCTGTAGGTTATTTCTGACGCAACACTAGCAAATGGCCAAGCTTCTTCTAGGATAATTAATCTATTCGTTTTCTTTACAGAAGTTAAAATTGCAGCATGATCCATCGGGCGAACAGTCCTTAAATCTATAATTTCTATTGAAATCCCTTCTTTTTCTAGCTCCTCTCCAGCTTTGTAAGCTTCTTTTATTATTTTTCCGAAAGAGACAATTGTTACATCTGTTCCTTCTCTTTTAATATCAGCGACACCAATTGGAATAATATATTCTCCTTCTGGGATCTCCATCTTGTCTCCGTACATTTGTTCAGACTCCATAAATATTACTGGATCATCATCACGAATAGCAGCTTTTAATAAGCCTTTAGCATCATATGGATTTGATGGTACAATTACTTTTAATCCGGGAGTATTAGCAAACCAGTTTTCAAATGCTTGTGAATGCGTAGCTCCTAATTGACCTGCAGAACCTGTAGGTCCTCTAAAGACAATTGGACAGTTAAATTGTCCACCAGACATCTGTCTAATTTTTGCAGCATTATTTATAATTTGATCAATACCAACTAAAGAAAAATTAAAGGTCATATATTCTACGATTGGCCTGTTACCATTCATAGCTGAGCCAATAGCAATTCCTGCAAAACCAAGTTCTGCTATAGGTGTGTCTATAACTCTTTTTTCTCCAAATTCATCTAACATTCCTTTACTGGCTTTGTAAGCACCATTATATTCGGCAACTTCTTCTCCCATTAAATAAATACTTTCATCTCTTCGCATTTCTTCGCTCATTGCTTCACAAATTGCTTGTCTGAATTGAACTGTCTTCATCTAAATATAATTATAGTTTATTTTAATCAACAAAAGTAATCAATTATGTATTAAAAATTATGCACAAAATAAAAAATAAATATGTCAATAATTCTATTTTTTGTAAACTCTCAATGTATAAGAAAAAAACAAGTATAATTAAAATTAGTGTAAATTGCATCTATGAAAAATTTCTTGTTAATAGTATTAAGTTTTCTATATTCTAATTTTTTTTTCGGACAATATTCATTGATAGAGCATAACGGTGAAACAAGAGAATATATATATTATGAACCTGAAAACCTTCCACAAGGCGCGCCGCTAGTTTTTGTAATGCACGGCTATTCGGGTGATGCATCAGGAATTGAAAACTATTCTAATATGAATAGTATAGCTGATGAAAAAGGCTTTGCCGTATGTTATCCAAGAGGAACTCAAGATAATGATGGTAATCGATTTTGGAATGTAGGCTATGATTTTCATCCAGATGAAACTGTTGACGATGTGAGTTTTTTAGTACAATTAGCTAATTATTTACAACAAGCACATAATTTAAGTAGTGAAAACACATTTGCAACTGGTATGTCTAATGGAGGTGAAATGTGTTACATGCTAGCTTGTGAGGCTTCTGTGACTTTCAAAGCGGTAGTATCTGTTGCAGGTATGATGTTGCAAGATATAATGAATACCTGCAACCCAGAAAATCTAATCCCTATTTTTGAAATCCATGGAACTAGTGATTCTGTAAATTTTTATGATGGAGATCCAAGTAGTTCGGGTGGATGGGGTGCATATCCAAGTATTCCTGAAACAATTGATTATTGGTCAAATTTAAATAATTGTTCATCTTTTACAACTGAGAATTTACCGAACCCCAATTCAAACGACGGAAGTTATGTTGTAAAAGAAAGACATTATGATTCTGATAATGGAAATGAAATCTGGCTATATAAGGTAGTTGGTGGAGGTCATGATTGGCCAGGAGCTGAAGGGAATATGGATATAAATACATCTCTAGAAGCATGGTTGTTTTTTGAATTAAGTATGAACAACTCATTGTCATCTAATAATATTGAATCAACTAATAATATTAAATTATTTCCTAACCCTACTAATTCTAAAGTAACTCTTAGCTCTAATAAGCAATATGAAATTGATGTATATGATTTACTTGGAAACAAGGTTATGGAATTAACTGGGAATACCATTAATATGTCTTATTTGTCCAGTGCCACATACATAATAAAAGCATTTGATAAAATAGGTCAGAAGCAATTAAGTTATAAAGTGATAAAAAAATAAAATAGTTATTCAAGGTCTTTTTATGGTTAATCTTTAATGAAATATTTTTGTAATTATTTATTATGCATGCATAGTATTTTTAAAAAAAAGATGTAACTTTGTATTATAAAAGATAAAGAAAATTTCAAAAATTATGAAAATATTGGTATGTATCAGTCATGTGCCTGATACCACTTCAAAAATTAATTTTACAGATAATAACACAAAGTTTGACACAAACGGAGTGCAATTCGTAATTAATCCATATGATGAATTTAGTTTAACTAGAGCAATGTGGTTTAAAGAAAAACAGGGTGCATCTGTAACTGTTGTTAATATTGGTAATGCATCGACAGAGCCAACATTAAGGAAAGCCCTAGCAATTGGTGCAGATGAAGCAATTCGTGTAAACGCAGAAGCGGTAGATGGTTTATTTGTCGCGAAGCAATTAGCAGAAGTTGTAAAAAGCGGAGGCTATGATTTAGTACTAGCAGGTAGGGAGTCCATAGATTATAATGGTGGAATGGTACCAGGAATGTTAGCGGCCTTAGTAGACTTTAATTTCGTAAACGGATGTGTAGGTTTAGAAATTGATGGAACTTCTGTTTCTTTAATAAGAGAAATCGATGGAGGTAATGAAACTCATTCATCAACACTGCCAATGGTAGTTGCAGGTCAAAAAGGGATTGTTGAAGAATCTGATTTAAGAATACCTAATATGAGAGGAATTATGATGGCTAGAAAAAAGCCCTTAAATGTTTTAGAACCAAAGGTTTTAGACAATACAACTATTGTTCAATCTTATGAAAAACCAGCACCCAAAGGAGCTGTGAAATTAGTTGCGGCGGATAATATTGATGAGTTAATTAATTTATTACACAACGAAGCAAAAGTAATTTAAGTAAAAAGTTATTCAAATTAAAATTTAAAAATATATGTCAGTTTTAGTATTTGCCAATTCATCAGATGGAAAATTTAAAAAATCTGCTTTTGAAGTTGTTGGTTATGGGAAAAAAGTAGCGGAGCAAATGGGAGTTTCTGTTATTGTTCTTTCAATTAACGCTACAGAAGTTTCAGAATTATATACCTATGGTGCCGAAAAAATTCTAACAGTATCTAATGATAAATTAAATACATTTAATGCAAAAGCATATACATCTGTAATTAAAGAAGTAGCAGATGCAGAAAATGCAAATGTTATTGTTTTAGACTCAAGTATTAATGTATTACATATCGCACCAATGTTAGCTGTTGCTATGGATGCTGGTTATGCATCTAATGTAGTTTCTTTGCCTGATAACTTAACCCCTTTCACAGTAAAAAGAAAAGCTTTTTCAAATAAAGCTTTTAGTAACACAGTAATTTCTACAGAAAATAAAATAATTGGAGTTGCAAAAAATTCCTACGGAGTTCATGAAAACCTAGTCTCTGGAAGTTCAAATAGTTTTGATGCTACTATCTCTGATAAGGATTTTAGTATAAAATCAGAGAGCGTTGAAAAAGCTTCAGGAAATGTAACAATAGCAGATGCTGACACAGTAGTTTCTGCAGGAAGAGGTTTAAAAGGTCCAGAAAACTGGGGAATGATTGAAGAATTAGCAGAAGTTCTAGGTGCAGCGACAGCATGTTCTAAACCAGTTTCAGATTTAGGTTGGCGACCACATGGAGAGCACGTAGGGCAAACAGGAAAGCCAGTTGCTTCTAATTTATATATTGCAATTGGAATTTCAGGAGCTATTCAACATTTAGCTGGGATTAATGCATCAAAAGTAAAAGTAGTAATAAATACAGATCCGGAGGCACCTTTCTTCAAAGCTGCAGATTACGGTATTGTCGGAGATGCATTTGAAGTAGTTCCAAAACTAATAGAAAAACTAAAAGCTTTTAAAGCTGCATAATTTTTATAAATTACATCTGATATTTAGGCGATCGACACATTTTTTTTATTAAATTGTGCCCAACAAAATAGCTATCTAATTCTAGGTATTTTCCTAAAATTGATAGCTATTCTTATTTTTATGAAGATTGTTTATGAGTTTAATTAAGCTTACTATAAAAGGTATTTCATATAGCCAAACTCAAAGTGGTGCTTATGCGTTAGTATTAAGTGAAATGGAAGGGGCTAGAACTTTGCCTATAATTATTGGTGCTTTTGAAGCTCAATCTATAGCAATTGCATTAGAAAAAGAAATAAGACCCCCAAGACCACTCACTCACGATTTATTCAAAACCTTTTCTGATCGTTTCTCAATTAATATAAAACAAATAATCATTCATAAATTAGTGGATGGTGTGTTTTTTTCGAGTTTAATTTGTGAAAAAGATGGAGTTGAAGAAATTATAGATACCAGAACTTCAGACGCTATTGCAATTGCAGTTCGTTTTCAAGCTCCAATATATACTTATGAGAATATTCTAGATAAAGCTGGAGTAAATTTGAAAATTGATGAAGAATTTGGTTTAGGTGAAGAAGCTGATTCCATTGATGAAGAAGTTGAATTGGAAGATGTAGTATCAAAGAATGAATCATCTTTTTCTACTTTTTCAATAAAAGAATTAAATAGTCAGTTAGAAAAAGCAGTTGATAATGAAAATTACGAATTGGCTGCAAAAATTAGAGATGAAATTAGTAAAAGAGTTTAATCAAAGAAGCCTCATGAGAAAAATAGTTTTAATAGTTTTTTGTTTAATATCACTGGTAGGTTTTTCACAAGAAATAGAACAAAATTGGAAAATTTCTTCAATTAAAAAATTAGATGGTACACAAATAGTAGAAACAAAAGGAAGTGATACCTTTTCTTTTCTTGAGGGAAAGATTACTATTTCTTTTACGGAGGATGAAGATGAAATTTTAGGATCCGGAAATTATATTCGTCAGAATAACTTATTGATTTTTAATTTAAATGAACCTAAGGATACTGTTAGATATTATAATATCATTTCTTTTAACGATCAGAGTTTAGTATTGTCAGAAAATGAAGTTATATATACTTTATTTCCTCAAGGTCAATCTAACATATTGACACCTGAAAATGAATCAGATCTTGTTTTAAAAGAAACATCAATATCTAAAACAAAAGAAACTTCAGAGATTATTCCTAGTCAGGGATTTTCTATTAAAAGCTTATGGAAAGGTGCTTTAGGGATGCTTTCTTTAATAATAATTACATTTTTTTTTAGTAGTAACAGAAAAGCAATAAATTGGAAGAAAGTTGGAATTGGATTATCGCTTCAGTTATTAATTGCAATAGGGGTATTAAAAGTTCAATTTATTCAATCAATTTTTGAATTTATTGGTGGAATTTTTATCGAGATATTAGAATATACAAAAGCAGGAAGTGAATTTTTATTTGCAGGTATGGTAGCAGACACAACTACTTTTGGTTATATTTTCGCTTTCCAAGTATTACCAACAATTATCTTTTTCTCTGCACTTACATCACTATTCTTCTATTTAGGTATTATCCAGAAAATAGTAAAGTTAATGGCTATAGTTCTTACAAAGTTTTTAGGTATATCTGGTATGGAGAGTCTCTCAGTAGCAGGAAATATTTTCTTAGGGCAAACTGAAGCTCCTTTGTTAATCAAGGCATATTTAGAAAAAATGAATAAATCTGAAATGCTTTTGGTAATGATTGGTGGAATGGCTACCGTAGCAGGTGCTGTCTTAGCAGCTTATATTGGTTTTTTAGGTGGTGGAGATAAAGTTTTAGAATTAGTTTTTGCAAAACATTTATTAGCAGCATCTGTAATGGCTGCTCCTGGAGCAATAGTAATTTCTAAAATATTATATCCACAAACAGAAAAAGTAAGTACAGACGTATCTGTCTCTCAAGAAAAGATTGGTTCAAATATTTTAGATGCCATTGCAAATGGTACAACTGAAGGTTTACGTTTAGCTGTTAACGTAGGAGCAATGTTATTGGTTTTTGTTGCAGTAATAGCTATGTTAAATGGAATATTAGGATGGGTTGGAGATGTGACAACATTAAACTCCTGGATGGCTGAGAATACAGAAAATTATACTAGTTTTTCTATTGAGGCTATTTTAGGATACACTTTTGCACCATTAATGTGGCTAATTGGAGTGGCATATGAAGACATGGCTCTAATGGGACAATTATTAGGTATTAAATTAGCGGCTAGTGAATTTGTAGGATATATTCAGTTGGCAGAATTGAAAAATATAGCAAATGCTACACACTTGACTTATAATAAGTCAATTATAATGGCAACATATATGTTATGTGGCTTTGCAAATTTTGCTTCTATAGGTATACAAATAGGAGGGATTGGCTCTTTGGCTCCTGGGCAAAGAAAAACTTTATCAGAATTTGGAATGAAAGCTCTAATTGGAGGTACAATAGCTTCTCTAATGTCTGCAACAATTGCAGGGATGATAATTGGTTAATAACTTCTTAATATAATTTTAAAGAGCATCAATAATTAAAGTTGATGCTTTTATATTTTTACATAAATCAAGAAAAGAATATGAAGCAATACCATAATCTAGTAAAACACGTTTTAGAAAACGGAAATAATAAAGGCGATAGAACTGGTACAGGAACAAAAAGTGTATTTGGTTATCAAATGAGATTTGATTTAAGTGAAGGTTTTCCGATGGTAACCACCAAGAAATTACATTTGAAATCTATCGTTTACGAATTACTTTGGTTTATAAAAGGAGATACAAATATTAAGTATTTACAAGAAAATGGTGTACGAATCTGGAATGACTGGGCTGATGAAAATGGAGATTTAGGTCCTGTTTATGGTCATCAATGGCGAAACTGGAACAGCGATGATATAGATCAGTTAAAAAATGTAATTGAGACATTAAAGAAAAATCCAAATAGTAGAAGGATGATGGTTTCTGCATGGAACCCTTCGGTTTTACCGGATAATTCTGTTTCTTTTGCAGAAAATGTTTCTAAAGGAAAAGCAGCATTACCTCCTTGTCATGCTTTTTTTCAGTTTTATGTTGCAGATGGGAAATTATCTTGCCAACTATATCAAAGAAGTGCTGATATTTTCTTAGGAGTTCCATTTAATATTGCAAGCTATGCTTTATTTACTATGATGATGGCTCAAGTTTGTGGCTATGAAGCAGGAGAGTTTATTCATACTTTTGGTGATGCTCATATTTACAATAACCATCAAGAGCAACTAGAATTACAGCTAAGTAGAGAAATAAGACCCTTACCTAAAATGAAAATAAATCCTAATATTACAAGTATTTTTAATTTTGATTTTAATGATTTTGAGTTAGTAGATTATAATCCTCATCCACATATAAAAGGTAAAGTCGCAGTTTAAAAAAGTATTTCTTAAAAAGAGGAAAGTTTTATTTCTAATTAGTAGTTTTTATTGTTTGAATTAAGATTTAAAAATTTTATTTTTTCTCAAAAAGAAATTATAGGTTCAAAACATTTATAGTAATTTTATTTAAATTTTTTTTATGATTACAATTATTGCTGCAATTTCAAAAAACAATGCCTTAGGAAAGGATAATGATCTGATATGGCATTTGCCAGCCGATTTAAAACGATTTAAAAAAGTAACTTCTGGGCATTATATTTTAATGGGTAGAAACACTTTTGAATCTATTGGAAAACCACTACCTAATAGAACTTCTGTAATTATCACAAGAAATACTGATTATAATAAAGATGGCTGTTTAATAGCGAACTCTATAGAACAAGCCTTAGAATTATCAAAAAAACAAGAGACTGTCTTTATTATTGGTGGAGCACAAGTTTATAAACAAGCTATAGATAGAGACCTTGTAGATCAATTAGATATAACATTGGTCCATGAAGAATTTGATGCTGATGTATTTTTTCCAGAGATTGATCCCATGATATGGAAAGAAGTTTCTAGAGAAAATTTTATGGCTGACGAGAAAAATAAATACGATTTTAGTTTTATCAGTTATCAGAAGATTTAACTACATTTAGTTATCATAAAAATGGTTTTTTTTATTCTTACTAAAAATAAATTATTTTCAATGCCCTGTTAATAAGCGTAATCCAATAAAAATTACAAGAATAATACTGCCGTATATAATTAGATTTTTTGCAGCATCTTTATAATGAACTTTATGGCTTTGTAAATCTTTCTTATAACTGTATATGGCAAGAGTTATAAATGTTACTATAAAAAAAATCATGAAAATAATTCGACCAGTAGTGAAATATGCAGCTAAAAACATTTTTTTGTAAGTTTTTTAATAAATAGAATTATGGACTCCTTTATTCTATCGCAAACATTTTATATCTTGTGTTTTTAAATAGATATACAAAATTACAAATAAAATGAAGAATGCCATTGTTTTTGGAGCAACATCTGGTATTGGAAAATCGTTAACCGAAATTCTAATTAAAGAAGGTTATAAAGTTGCTATTACAGGAAGAAGATTAGATAAACTAGAAGCACTAAAAAAAGAATATCCACAACAAGTTTTAGTAAAACAAAATGATATTCAAGATATTACTCAGTTAGACAAAGTTTTTAAAGAAATTGTTACTGATTTTAAAACTATCGATTTAATTGTACAATCCTCAGGCGTAGGTTATGTAAATCCCAAATTAGAATGGGGTAAGCAACAACAAACTATTAACACGAATGTTTTAGGTTGTACTAAACTCTACATTTTAGCTTATGACTTATTTAAAAAACAACAATTTGGCCATCTTGTAGGTATTTCATCTATTGCCTCTATAAGGGGTAATAGATCTGCACCAGATTATTTTGCATCTAAAGCATATCAAAAAGCATATTTAGAGAGTTTGTATATCAAAACAAAATCTATAAAGTCTAACAATGTTTTTGTTACTGATATAAGACCAGGTTTTGTAGATACGCCCATGGCTCTTGGGGAGGCCATCTTTTGGATGGTTCCTCTAGATAAAGCAGCAAAACAAATTTATAAAGCCATAAAAAAGAAAAAAAGAGTAGCTTATGTTTCTAAAAGATGGATCATAATTGCTTTTTTGTTAAAACTGATGCCAGCTTGGGTTCTAAAGAAAGTACTATAATTATACAAAATATGAAAAATAAAATCGCAGCAGTTCATGAATTTCATACTGCTTTTAAATTAAATATTCAAGATATACCAACAATTGCAATTTCTGATGACAGGAAAAAATTACGTTTTGAGTTAATGAAAGAAGAAAATGAAGAGTATATTGAAGCAGCTCAAAATAACGACTTAGTAGAAGTTGCAGACGCTTTAGGAGATATGTTATACATTCTTTGTGGAACTATCATAGAACATGGGATGCAAGACAAGATAGAGGCAGTTTTTAATGAAATTCAACGCAGTAATATGAGTAAATTAGGTGAAGATGGAAAACCAATCTATAGAGAGGATGGTAAGGTTTTAAAAGGACCAAATTATTTTAAACCAAATATTGCCGAAATTTTAGAAAAGTAAGCTTTTAATTATATTAGTTATTACGCTAACTGAATATTAGAGTTCAACTCTCATTCCTTCAAAAGCAAATTGAAAACCTTGTTTTTCTATTTTCTTCCTCTCAGGAGAATTTTCTTGAAGTGCAGGATTGGTATGATTGAAGTGTATGAATATTACTTTATTCTTAGTTTCGAAAGTTTCATTTTTAAACAAGTTGATTGTTTCTTCTATAAAAGGATGTGGAATTTCTGACATTAATCTTTTAATTTCACCATCCTTAAAAAAGGTTGCATCTAAAAAAGCAAAGTCAGCATTTTTCACTTCTTCAACAATATCTTTCTCCCATTTCTCCCATTTGTTAATATCTGGAATAAATAAAGCTGTCTTACGCTTCCCTTTAATTTTGAAGCCAATAGTTTCAGAAAACTCATCTCTATGTGGAACTAAAAAAGGAGTAACTTTTAGTTGATCATTTAATGTAATTATTGAATCATTTTGTAAATCAGAAAAAATAATATTTTCCAATTTTACTAGTTGACTCCAAGGACCGTTTTGGGATAAGAATTTTTTCATTCTTGGCATTGTGAAAAGTTTAATATTTTTTCCTCCAAGTGCTTCACGTCCAAAATACATTAATCCAGAGTAATGACCAATGTGAGCGTGTGTTAAAAAAACACCATCAATTATAGTTTCTTTTTTTAAATGATTTTGATCTAAATCAGCTAATTGAGTAGAAATATCAGGAGTTGCTTCAAATAACCATTTTCCATTATTTTTAATATCAATTAAACCTAATGAAACAACTTTTTGCTTTTTTTTAATTCCAGTGTAATAAATGTTACAACATTTTTTTTGACAGCCAATATGAGGATAACCTGCGTCCTGAGTAGTACCTAAAACAGTAATATATTGATTTGTTTTATCTTCGTTATTAGTGGTGCTTTTATTTATTGAAGTATCACAAGAAACCATTATGCTAACAAGAAACAAAAATAGTATTTTCTTCATATGAATAATTTTGTTACCAAAGCCCCTCTTTTGGGAGACTATAACATAACCCTCCACCCATAGGGATCTTCAGTTTTGTTCGTTTGTAAATCTGTTATCGCTTTTTTTAATAATGAAGCGTATGGCTTTGTTAATTCGGGTAAATCATAGTCTTTATTTTGATATCCAAAACCAGAGATTGGAGATATTACAGCAGCTGTTCCTGCTCCAAACATTTCTTTTAAACTACCGTTTTGAGCTGCAGCAACAACTTCTGAAACTGAAATTTTTCTAACCTCTATGTCAATATTTAAATCCTTAGACATTTGAATGATACTTTTCCGAGTAACACCATCTAAGATTCGATCGCTAGTCGGACTTGTAATTAAAGTGTTATTAATTCTGATAAAAATATTCATTGCACCAGCTTCTTCGATGTATTGGTGAGTATTATCATCGGTCCAAATTACTTGATTATAACCTTTCTCTATCGCAAGTTGAGTTGGATAAAATTGTGCAGCATAATTTCCGCCAGCCTTTGCAAAGCCAACTCCACCATTTGCAGCACGTGCATATTTTTCTTCTATCAATACCTTTATTTTACCAGCGAAATAAGCTCCAGAGGGTGCGGTACAGATTACAAACTTATATGCATTTGCTGGTGATGCATGAAAACCATTTCCTGAGGCAAACATAAAGGGTCTTATATAGAGTGAACTTCCTTCATTTTTAGGTATCCATTGATTATCAATTTCTAATAACTTTTTTAAGCCGTCCATAAAAATAGCTTCAGGTATAGCAGGAATCATTAATCGTTCTGCAGATTTATTTAGTCTCTTAAAGTTCTCAAGAGGACGAAATAACATGGTGTTTTCATCTGAATCTTTATATGCTTTCATTCCTTCAAAGATTGATTGACCATAATGAAATATTTTTGAAGAGGGATCTAAAGTGATAGGGGTATACGGTTTAATAACAGGTATTTTCCATTCTCCATTAACAAAATCACATTCTAACATGTGATCAGAAAAAACACTACCAAAAGGTAAATTACTAAAATCCACAGAATCTATTGTAGATTTTTCTATATACTTTATTTCTATATTTGATGCCATGTTTTTAGATTGATTACTACTAGCAAAGGTACATATTTTATATATCTAAATATATATTTACGCTCTGGTTTTCTTGATTAATACCTTACATTTGTATGTAAGATTTTAAATTTTATAAAATGAAATTATTGGTTAGAATATGTATATTTATTTTATTTATTTCAACTGCGTGTAAAAAAGATAAAATAATAGCAAAACAACATATTAAAGAACAATTAGTATTCACCTCTTTTGGAGATAGAATTACTTCTAAAAATTCACTTCCTTTAGAGCAAATTGCTGTTAAAATTCAAAATCTAAAAGACGGCGAAAAAATTCCTTTAAAGTTTAGCTCAAGAATTAAAGAAGTATGTTCAAAAAAAGGGTGTTGGATGAGGTTACCTCTTAATGAAACTTCACAAATGATGGTCCGTTTCAAAAATTATAGTTTTTTTATGCCTTTAGATTCAAATGGTAAAGAAGTAATTGTTGAAGGATTCGCATATTTTAAAGAAATCTCTGTCCAAGAGCTTCGACATTATGCAGAAGATGTAGGTGACTCGAAAGAAGAAATTGCTAAAATTACTAAATCAAAAAAAGAATTCTTTTTTGAAGCAAATGGAGTTTTATTAAAAAATATATAATTGTTGGAAAGAGAAATTATAACAACTTCTGATGGTTCAAAAACCATACATCTTCCAAGTTGGGATGAACAATATCATTCAAAACACGGAGCTATTCAAGAATCTTATCATGTTTTTTTACAGTCAGGTTTTTTCAAAATTGATTTAAAACAAGTTTCCATTCTAGAAATAGGTTTTGGAACTGGTTTAAATGCATTTATTACTTTTCTTGAAGCAAAAAAAGCACATATAAAAGTTAATTATGTGGGAATTGAGGCCTATCCAATTTCAAAAGATGAAGTTAAAAGCCTCAATTATGTTTCAGAGTTAAAGGCCTCAACTTCTAAGAATATTTTTGATGATATGCATCTTAATACTTGGGATGAAAATCACCAACTTTCGAAAGATTTTCAATTATTAAAAAGGAAACAGTTTTTTCAAGAAATAAATGATGAAGATTCATTTGATTTAATTTATTTTGATGCTTTTGGTGCACGAAATCAACCCGAATTGTGGACAGAAGAAATCTTCTTTAAAATGTTTAAAGCAATCAAGAAAAACGGTATATTAGTTACCTATTCAGCTAAAGGAAGCGTAAGAAGAGCGATGCAATCAGTAGGTTTTATAGTAGAAAGATTACCAGGTCCTCCAGGAAAAAGAGAAATGTTAAGAGCTACAAAACTTTAAATAGTAGTAATATGAAAATTGGAAGAAAATTCCGAAACGGTAAGAGATCTAAACCTCAAAAAGGTATTTTATTAGTTTTTTTATTAATGATAATTTTATTCTTTTGGTTTAAAACCGAAGATTTTATTACAAGCTTATTTTAATTAAAAATAAATTATTTATTTACTTTTATTGAATTTTAATAATTATCAAAAAACAGCTAATTTTAGCTAAAAAAAGCGTTTTTTTATCAAAAAATAGCTAATTTTAGTAGTTTTCGACATAAAATAAAAGAATTAGGTTTTTTATTTTTCATCTAAATTGATGGAAATGAATAGCTGTTTATTGTCTTAATTATTAACTAAAAAGAATTGTTTAGTTTTGTCTCTAAGTTAAATATTCATTGTTTAATAATTAAGAAATAACTATAAATAAGTATTTTAATACAGATTAATAACTCATTATTTGGCTATAGAAAAAATCATTTTAGGAATAGACCCTGGTACTACCATAATGGGATTTGGTTTGATTAAAGTAGTAGGGAAAAAGATGGAGTTTATTCAGATGAATGAGTTGTTGTTGAAAAAATATGACAATCATTATATAAAATTAAAACTAATTTTTGAACGCACTATTGAACTAATTGACACTTATAATCCTGATGAAATTGCAATTGAAGCTCCTTTTTTTGGTAAAAATGTTCAATCGATGTTAAAGCTTGGTCGAGCACAAGGTGTAGCCATGGCTGCCGGCTTGTCGCGTGAGATTCCTATTTCAGAGTATTTACCAAAGAAGATTAAAATGGCAGTAACAGGCAACGGAAATGCTAGCAAAGAGCAAGTAGCTTTAATGTTGAAATCTTTACTGAATTTAAAGACATTACCAAAAAACTTAGATGCCACAGATGGCCTGGCAGCTGCAGTCTGTCATTTTTATAACTCAGGTAAAGTTGTTGGTGGAAAAAATTATACAGGTTGGTCTAGTTTTGTGAAACAGAACGAGAAACGTATTAAGAAATAATGAGCGGAATTTACATTCATATCCCATTTTGTAAACAAGCATGTTTTTATTGTGATTTTCATTTTTCTACTTCCTTAAAAAAGAAAGACGAATTAATTTCTTGTTTAGTAAAAGAGATTAAACTTAGGAAAGGGGAGTTAAATAATAAAACTGTAGAAACTATTTATTTTGGTGGGGGAACTCCCAGTCTTTTATCAGCCAAAGAAATTTCAATTTTAATAGATGCGATTTATTTAAATCATAAAGTTATAGAATTTCCTGAGATTACTCTTGAAGCAAATCCAGATGATTTGTCTAATCAAAAAGTAATAGAACTTTCTAAAACTCCAATAAATAGGTTAAGTATTGGTATTCAATCATTTTTTGAGAAAGATTTAAAATTGATGAATCGTGCTCATGACTCTAAAGAAGCCAAAGAATCTTTAAGTTTGGCATCTCGATATTTTGATAATATTTCTGTAGATCTTATTTATGGAATTCCAGGCTTAACAGACCAACAATGGAAACAGAATATAGCTAATGCATTAAGTTATAATATTCCTCATATTTCTAGTTATGCTTTAACAGTAGAGCCTAAAACAGCTTTAGAATCTTTGATTAAAAAAGGTAAAATAAAAAACGTAGATGAAGATTTAGCTCAAAAACAATTTTACATCTTATTGGAAGAATTAGAAAAAGTAAATTTTGTACACTATGAGTTATCTAATTTCGGAAAAGAAGGTTTTTTTAGTAAAAATAATACGGCATATTGGTTAGGTAAATCTTATTTAGGTATCGGTCCTTCTGCACATTCTTTTGACGGTAGTATTCGTAGTTGGAATTGTAGAAATAACTCAAAGTATGTCAATGAGATTAAGCAAAATAAGTTGCCATTAGAAAGAGAGACACTCACTAATATAGATGCTTATAATGAGTATATCATGACTGGCTTAAGAACAATATGGGGTGTGTCTTTCGCTAAAATCCAAACAAATTTTGGAGATAATTATTTGGCTTATTTAAAAAATGCATCTAAAAAATATATTAAGCAGGAATTATTATATTTTGATAATGATAAATTAAAAACAACAAAAAAAGGAAAATTTTTAGTAGATGGAATTGCTTCAGATTTATTTATGCTGAATTAATTTTCATTTCTTATTTTTTGAAAAAATAAAATTAAAATGAAAGCAATTATTGAATATAATTCAAGAAAAATAGCTATTGATATTTCTAAACCTCTAGATATTTCTATAGCTATAGATGTTACTAAAGAAAATATAAATGCATGGTATATCGACGATCCAAAAATATTTCCACAAAAATTTGACAATGAAGATATTAAGGTTTCTAATGGTTCCGTAGTTAACTTTAACAATATCCATTTCAATCCACATTCTCACATAACTCATACAGAATGTGTAGGGCATATTTCAGAAAAAGTTCATTCGATAAATCAGAATTTAAAACATTTTTTCTTTTTAGCAGAGGTAGTTACAGTCGCTCCAGAACTAATTAATGATGATTTTGTGATTTCAAAGAAACAACTACAATCACAAATAAGAAATAAGAAAAGAGATGCAATTGTAATTAGGACGCTTCCCAATTTACCTGAAAAAAAATCAAAAAAGTATTCTAATACAAATCCTACATATCTTCTAGAAGAGGCAGCGATTTACTTAAAGGAAAATGGAATTAAGCATTTATTGATAGATTTACCTTCAGTAGATAAAGAAAAAGATGAAGGTAAATTATTATCTCACAATGCTTTTTGGAATACTTCTGGAGATATAAGAATGAACGCTACAATTACTGAATTTATTTATGTTCCAAATGATGTTGAGGATGGAGAGTATTTGCTAAATTTAATGATAGCTCCATTTGAAAATGATGCAACTCCAAGTAAACCAATTTTGTATAAAATATTAGTTAATGATAAATAATAAAAGAAAATATGCTGTATATGGATTTATAATCTTTTTAATTTTCGCAATTAATAGTGTCATGTATTCAGATATTCTTATTGATGAATTAAAAGTTAAATATAGTAATGAATTTTCTAATTTCATAGATATTGATGGTATGCAAGTTCATTATAGTATCGAGGGTAAGGGAATGCCAATTGTCTTAATTCATGGAACAGCTTCTTCTTTACACACTTGGAATGATTGGGCAGAGGATCTAAAAAAAAACTACAAGGTTATTCGAATGGATCTACCCGCCTTTGGTTTGACTGGACCTAATAAAAACTCAGATTATACGATAGAAAATTACACCCACTTTTTAGAAGTTTTTATTTCGAAAATGAAAATAGATTCTATGATTCTTGCAGGTAATTCTTTAGGTGGAAATATTGCATGGAATTATACATATAAAAATCCTGAAAAAGTAAAAAAATTAATTTTATTAGATGCCAGTGGATTAGTGACTAATAAGCCGCAACCCTGGATTTTCAAAATGGCAAAAACACCTATTTTAAGCTCTTTACTTTTATATATTACTCCTATGAGTATCATTGAAGATAATCTTAATCAAGTCTATGATGATGATACTAAAATTTCACAAAAACTCGTTACCCGTTATCATGAAATGCTTTTAAGAGAAGGAAATAGAAAAGCTTTTATTAGTAGATCAAAATTGGATTTCAAATCTTCTGAAGCGTTTAAAAAAGATCAATTAAGAAATATTCAAACACCTACTTTATTAATTTGGGGAGCTAATGATTCTTGGATCCCTTTAGATATTGGTAAGAGAATGGATTCGCTTTTGCCAAACTCAATATTAGTAGTTATTCCAAATTCGGGACATGTTCCAATGGAAGAAAACCCTAAAGAAAGTTTAAAAATTCTTAAAAAATTCTTAAATTAAATTCTTAATTATTCTAGATCCATTAATATAATCATTTTTTTTTCTTCGTAAGTTTGTCTAAAATTGATTCACATGATCATCAAGGGAAATATAGTTGATATATTTAATAAAAAAATTTTTAAAGGGGAAGTTGTGTTTGAATATGGAAAGATTATAGATATCCGTAAGTCAAATCATACTTTAGATAATTATATTTTACCAGGCTTTATAGATGCGCATATCCATATTGAAAGCTCAATGTTAATTCCTTCGGAATTTGCAAAAATTGCTGTAATTCATGGCACCGTTGCTACTGTTTCTGATCCCCATGAAATAGCAAATGTTTTAGGAGTAAAAGGTGTAGATTTTATGATTTCAAATGGCAAAAAAGTTCCATTGAAATTTAATTTTGGTGCTCCATCATGCGTGCCTGCAACTTCTTTTGAAAGCGCAGGAGCAATTATCGATTCGAATGATATTAAAGAAATGATGGAAAATCCGGACATCAAATATCTCGCAGAAATGATGAATTATCCAGGAGTTTTATTAGACGATTCAGAAGTTTTCGCTAAAATTCAACATGCAAAAAACAATAATAAACCTATAGATGGTCATGCGCCAGGTTTACGTGGAGACGATATAACTAAATATATTTCTGCAGGAATTTCTACAGATCACGAATGTTATAGTTACGATGAAGCATTAGAAAAGTTAGAAAAAGGTATGAAGGTTATAATCAGAGAAGGTAGTGCTGCTAAAAACTTTGATTCCTTAGTAGATTTATTACCAGAGCATTTTAAAAATATCATGTTCTGTTCTGATGACAAACACCCTGACGACTTATTATTAGGTCATATTAATCAATTATGCGAGAGAGCTGTTAGAAAAGGAATAGATGTTTTTAAAGTATTAGAAGTGGCATGTGTAAACCCAGTAAAACATTTTAATTTAGATGTTGGCTTATTACAAAAAAATGATCCCGCAGATTTTATTGTAGTTAAAGATTTAAAAAATTTTAAAGTTTTAGAAACTTATATAAACGGAGAATTAGTAGCCAAAAATGGAAAGAGTTTTGTAAAATCTGTAGATTTTGAAGTATTGAATAATTTTAATATAGATAAAAAGAAATTGTTAGACTTTAGAGTAGATTCTTCGTCTAGTAAAATTAGAGTAATTGAAGTTCTTGACGGTGAATTGATAACAAATAAACTAGAATTAGACTCTTTAATAATTAATGGTAATTTGGTTTCAAATATTGATAAAGATATTTTAAAAATAACGGTTGTAAATCGTTACAAAAACACAAAACCAGCAATTGCATTCATCAAGAATTTTGGATTAAAGGAAGGAGCAATTGCTAGTTCTGTCGGTCACGATTCTCATAATATTATAGCAGTAGGAGTATCCGATGAAGAAATTTACAAAGCTGTAAATTTATTAATTGAGAATAAAGGTGGTATTTGTGCTGTAAATTCATTTAAAGATAAAATAGTTTCTTTGCCAATTGCTGGAATTATGTCAGACAAATCTGCTGAAGAAATAGGGAAATCATATGCGGAATTAGATCTTATAGCAAAACAAATGGGCAGTAAATTAATAGCCCCATTCATGAGTTTGTCATTTATGGCGTTATTAGTTATTCCTTCTTTAAAACTATCAGATAAAGGCTTATTTGATGGTACTTCTTTTCAATTTATTCCTTTGGAAATTAACTAAAAAGAAACCTTACTTTTGTCAAGATCAAAATAAAAAAGAACATGAATTTACAACAAGAATTAGAGTTAAGAAGTGGAAACAAATGCGAATTATGTACAGTATCTAATAATTTATCTATTTATGAGGTCAAACCAACATCTACTGGTGGTGGTGGTGTAGATGGAAGTTTACTTGTTTGTGAGACTTGTTTTGATCAAATTAATAATACTGACGATATTGATGCTAATCACTGGCGTTGCTTGAATGATTCCATGTGGAGTGAATTTAGAGCAGTAAAAGTTGTTGTATGGAGACTATTATCTCGTTTGAGAAATGAAGGTTGGCCTAAAGATTTATTAGACATGATGTATTTAGAAGATGACGATTTACGTTTTGCAAAAGAATCTGGAGATCATTTAGATGAAAGCGAAAAAATAATACATAGAGATGCAAATGGTGCAATTTTACAAGCAGGAGACAATGTTGTTTTAATAAAAGATTTAAAAGTAAAAGGTTCGAGTTTAGTTGCTAAACAAGGAACAGCGGTTCGAAGAATTTCTTTAGACCATGAAAATGCAAAATATATAGAAGGAAAAGTTGGTCCAACTCAGATTGTAATAATTACTGATTATGTCAAAAAAATGCCTGAAAAAGACTAGTTAACTAAAATTATGAAAGAAAAATTAATTCTATTAGCTACTATTATTTTATTTACATGTTGTGCTCCAAAAAAATTCAATAAAAAATGGTTAAAAGAAAAATCCCCTAAAACTTTTAAAGCAAGATTTGAAACAACTCAAGGTATTTTTGATATTGAAGCAAAAAGAGCATGGTCTCCAAAAGGAGTGGATAGATTGTATCAATTAATTAAGTATAATTATTATAACGATATCGCTATATTTAGGGTTGTACCGAAATTTGTTGCCCAATTTGGAATTCACAACGACTCTTTAATAAATAATAGTTGGAGAGATAAAGGAATTGATGATGAACCTGTTATTTTAAAAAATGACTTTATGACTATCTCGTTTGCTAGAAGTACTGTAAAAACAAGATCAAATCAAATTTTCATCAATTTGAAATCAAACAATCAATTAGATATTGCTGATTACTCTGGTGTTGTCGGTTTCCCTGCTGTTGCAAAAGTAATTGCTGGTAGTGAAAACGTTTTGAATTTTTATGATAAATATGGAGATAAATTAGGAATCCAACAGGGACCTATTAATAAGTTTGGTAATAAATTTCTGAGAGAAAAATATCCAAAAGTAGATTATATTTTAAAAGCATATTTCATAAAATAAAAAAAGTCGCTTTAAGCGACTTTTTATTTTATGTTTTTTTATTTAAATAATTCTGTATAATTTTTGTAAAAATGGGGAATTGTTTCTATCCCTTTTAAATAATTCCAAATACCAAAATGTTCATTTGGTGAATGAATAGCATCTGAGTCTAAACCAAATCCCATTAAGATTGTTTTACTATTTAATTCTTTTTCAAATAGTGCAACTATAGGGATACTTCCTCCACTCCTTTGTGGAATAGGTATTTTTCCAAAAGTAGTTTCATAGGCTTTGCTAGCAGCTTTATAACCTATATTATCGATAGGTGTAACATATCCTTGTCCGCCATGATGTGGTGTAACTTTAACCGATACTGATTTTGGAGCTATATTCTCAAAATGATTTTTGAATAATTGTGTGATTTCTCGCCATTCCTGATTAGGAACTAGACGCATTGATATTTTTGCCGATGCTTTACTTGCAATTACTGTTTTTGCACCTTCACCCATATAGCCACCCCAAATACCATTTACATCTAATGTTGGTCGAATTGAATTACGTTCATTAGTAGAATACCCTTTTTCCCCATATAATTCCTCAATTTGTAGAGCTTTTTTATAATTTTCTATGGAGAACGGAGCTTTTGCCATTTCAGCTCTTTCATCTGAAGATAATTCCTCAACATTGTCATAAAAACCAGGAATTGTAATGTGGTTATTTTCGTCGTGTAATGAAGCTATCATTTTAGTTAAAATATTGATTGGATTCGCTACAGCTCCTCCATATAGACCGGAGTGTAAGTCTCGGTTAGGACCTGTAACTTCAACTTCTACGTAACTTAAACCGCGTAAGCCTGTAGTTATTGACGGGATGTCGTTTGCAATCATCCCTGTATCTGAAATCAATATAATATCATTAGCCAATTTCTCTTTATTTCTAGGGACAAACCATGACAAGCTCTCTGATCCAACTTCTTCTTCACCTTCAATCATGAACTTAACATTACAAGGTAATTCTCCTGATGAAATCATAAATTCAATAGCCTTTACATGCATATACATTTGTCCTTTATCATCACATGCACCTCTAGCAAAAATAGCCCCTTCTGGATGAGTATCTGTTTTTTTTATTACAGGCTCAAATGGAGGAGAATCCCATAAATTGATTGGATCTGCAGGTTGAACATCATAATGTCCATAAACCAAAACAGTAGGTAAATTTTTATCAATAATTTTTTCGGCATAAATAATTGGATAACCGGGTGTTTCACATAATTCTACTTTATCACAACCTGCTTTTTCTAAACTCCTTTTCACAAAATCAGCAGTATTTAGTACATCTTGATTATGTGCAGAATCTGCACTAACAGAGGGTATTTTAAGTAATTCAATAAGCTCGTTTATAAAACGATTTTTATGAGTTTTTATGTAAGATGTAACGTTTTTCATTTATTATAATTTATATGTACCAAAAATAGAAAATTAATAATGAACTTCTTTGCAGTTTATAAGTATTGTTTATATTTGCATCCCGATATTATCGGTGATAATTTGCAGGCGTGGTGGAATTGGTAGACACGCTAGACTTAGGATCTAGTGCCGCAAGGTGTGAGAGTTCGAGTCTCTCCGCCTGTACAGATAAAACCTCAACTATTTCTTTATAAATAGATTGAGGTTTTTTTTTATCTTTAAGTTTTTTATAATATGGGGTTTACTAGGTTTTCGGTTTACTAATATTATGCTATTAGATTCTAAAAGCATAATACTTATACTTTTCTTATATTTTCTCATAAATTATTTTAAATCATAATAAAAAAATAAACTAAAAATCATGAATAAAGCAATATTTAAGTTAGCTATTTTTATTATAATAGTACTATTATCCGCCTGTGAAAAAGACATAAGATCAAATAAAGTTGATAAAATAAACTTTGTAGATTATGTAAATCCATTAATGGGTACTGATTCTGATTATAGTTTATCTAATGGGAATACTTATCCTGCTATTGCTACACCATGGGGAATGAATTTTTGGACTCCTATGACATCAAAAATGGGAGACGGCTGGACTTATAAGTATGACGAAAATAAGATTAGAGGCATCAAACAAACACATCAACCAAGTCCATGGATTAACGATTATGCTGCATTTTCTTTAATGGCGACAACAGGGGAGTTAAAGTTTCAAGAAGATGAGCGTGAATCTTGGTTTTCTCATAAAGCTGAAACTGTAAAACCTTATCATTACTCTGTTTATTTAGCTGATTATGATGTAACAGCTGAAGTAACACCAACTGAAAGAGCATCTCAATTTAAATTTACATTTCCTGATTCTGAAGATTCATTTATCATGCTAGATGCATTTTACAAAGGTTCTATGGTTAAAATTATTCCTAAAGAAAGAAAAATAATTGGGTATTGTAGAAACAATAGCGGAGGTGTTCCTGAAAATTTTCATAATTATTTTGTCGCTGAATTTGATAAAGATTTTGATGTGAACCATACTTGGGGTGATGGGTGGAAATTAATTAAAAACTCAACAAATAGTGAAGGGGATCACGTTGGAGCAATAATAGGATTTAAAACTAAAAAAGGAGAAGAGGTACATGTGAAAGTAGCTTCCTCTTTTATAAGCCTAGAACAAGCTCAATTAAATTTATCAAGAGAAATTGGAACAGATACTTTTGAACAAACAAAAGAAAAAGCGAAACAAGCTTGGGAAAAAGAGTTGAGAAAAATAGAAATTGAAGATCCAAATTTAGATAATATTAAAACATTTTATTCAAGTTTATACAGAGTTTTATTATTCCCAAGAAAATTTTATGAGTTTGACAAGAACAATGAAGTTGTTCACTACAGTCCCTACAACGGTAAAGTACTGCCAGGATATATGTTTACAGATAATGGCTTTTGGGACACGTTTAGAGCGGTTTTTCCATTTTTCAATATGATGTATCCAGAATTAAATGGACAGATCATGCAAGGTTTGGAAAATACCTATAAAGAGTCAGGTTGGTTGCCAGAGTGGGCAAGTCCTGGTCATAGAGACTGTATGATTGGTTCTAATTCCGCACCAATTATCTCTGATGCATTCTTAAAAGGCATTAAAAATATGGATACAGAATTACTTTTAGAAGCTATGCTTAAAAACGCTACACAAGCTGAAGGACGTCCTGTTAATTCTGTCGGAAGAGCTGGATTAGAATATTATAATGAGTTAGGATATGTGCCATATAATGTTGGAATTAACGAAAATGCTGCTAGGACATTAGAATACGCTTATGCAGATTTTACAATTGCTAAAATGGCAGAAAATCTTGGCAAAACAGAAATAGCAGAGAAGTATTATATGAAATCTATGAATTATAAGAAGTTGTTTGACCCATCAACGAATTTAATGAGAGGTAAAAATAAAGAAGGAGATTTTCAATCGCCTTTTAATCCATTAAAATGGGGAGATGCATTTACAGAAGGAAACAGTTTACATTACACTTGGTCTGTTTTTCACGATGTTCAAGGTTTAATTGATCTTATGGGAGGTAAAGAAAAATTTATTTCAAAGTTAGATGAGGTATTCTCAATGCCTCCAGATTTTGATGCTTCTTACTATGGATTTACGATTCACGAAATTAGAGAAATGCAAATAGCAAATATGGGAAATTATGCTCACGGTAATCAACCAGTTCAGCATATGATATACCTATATAATTTTGCAAATGCACCATACAAGGCCCAAGCCAGAGTAAGAGAGGTTTTAACAAAATTATATTCTGCAACTCCTGATGGATATTGTGGAGACGAAGATAACGGGCAAACTTCAGCTTGGTATGTATTTAGTTCATTAGGTTTTTATCCTGTGACTCCAGGTGTAGATGAATATGTAATTGGAAGTCCATTATTTAAAAAAGCAACAATACATCTAGAGAATGGAAATACATTTAAAATTAATTCAGATGAGAACTCTGAATCGAATTTTTATATTCAATCGGCAAATTTAAATGGTAAGTCGTATAATAATAGTTTCTTGAAATTTAATGATATTCAAAAGGGTGGTGAATTAAATTTTAATTTAGGAAATACCCCTAATAAAAATTGGGGTAGCAAAGGAGAAAGTGTACCATATTCATACAGTAATGAATAAAGTATCATGTTTAAAATAAATAAATATTTATTTATACTTAGTATATAGGGTAAACCTAGTTTAAAGTTAACTAATAATAAGAAATTAATAACATGAATTATTATTTTTGAATTAGTCAATTAAGGAGAATCAGTTTACTGATTCTCCTTTTTTATGAATTTTAAATATAAAAAATCTAATTATCAATACATGGTATTTTTAATTAGATCATATAATAATTTACTATTATATTCTTAATTGTAGCATGTGTTTTAAAATTAAGAAAAAATAATATTTTGTTGGTTTCCTAACTTATGTAAGTTCGCTATCATTTCCTTAAAATATTTAATTTGTATTTGGATATAGTAGTTTGTTTTAAAATAATAATATAATAAAAATGAAAGTTGATAATACTAATTTCAAACATCTAGTATACAAGAAGCCAGGAAAGTTTGAAGAGACTCGTTTTGAAAAAATCCATAATGTTATTTTCAATTCATCTCACAAGGCATCAATTTTGGTCGCTCAAGAAATAGCTTGCTTAATTAGAGAGAAAACTAAATTAAAAAAGCTTTGTGTATTAGGCTTAGCTACAGGATCTTCACCTATTAAAGTATATGAAGAATTAGTGAGGATGCATAGAGAAGAAGGTTTGAGTTTTGTTAATGTAATAACCTTTAATTTGGATGAGTATTATCCTATGGTTAAAAGTAATCTTCAAAGCTATTTTTATTTTATGCATGAACATCTTTTTAACCATATAGATATATTACCCGAAAACATTAATATTCCTGATGGAAGGATAAGTTTAGAGGATTTACATCAGTATTGTATTGATTATGAAAATAAAATTAAAACTTTTGGAGGGTTAGATTTTCAGCTTTTGGGTATAGGAAGAACTGGGCATATCGGTTTTAATGAGCCTGGATCTCACTCTAATTCTGGAACAAGAAGTATCACTTTGGATCATATTACTCGAATTGACGCTGCACCTTCTTTTTTAGGAATTGACAATGTTCCTAGAAAAGCAATTACAATGGGTATTGGTTCATTGAAGTCTGCAAAAAGAATAATTCTTTTAGGTTGGGGTATTAGTAAATCTGATATTATTAAAAAAACAATAGAAAGTGATATTACCTCCCAAGTACCTGCGACATATTTACAAGAACATAATAACACAACTTTTGTTTTAGATAAAGATGCTTCCTCTGAGCTAACTAGAGTAAAAACACCCTGGTTAGTATCTAATTGTATCTGGACAGAGAAATTAAAGCTTAAAGCTGTTGTATGGTTAAGTGAATTGATGAATAAGCCTTTTCTTAAATTAACAGATAAAGATTACAACAACAATGGCATGTCAAGTCTTTTATCAGAGGGGAGTTCATCATATGCATTAAATATTAAAATATTTAATAAACTACAGCATACTATTACTGGATGGCCAGGGGGAAAGCCAAATTCAGACGATACAAATCGACCAGAAAGATCAAAACCAGCAAAAAAGCGTGTTATAATTTTTAGTCCACATCCAGACGATGATGTAATTTCTATGGGAGGTACTTTCGATAGACTTGTAGAGCAAGGACATGATGTACATATTGCATATCAAACCTCAGGGAATATAGCTGTATCCGATGAAGAGGCTATGAAATTTGCCGAGATATTTAAATTTTTTAACGATAATTCAAGAGAATCTGACGAAGTTATTAATTTTCTCAAAAATAAGTCGGACAATAATATAGACTCATTAGAAGTTAGAAAATTAAAAGGATTGATTAGAAGGAGTGAATCACTAGCAGCTACAAGATATTTAGGTGTTAATGACACTAATGTACATTTTCTAAATTTACCTTTCTACGAAACGGGAACTGTTAAGAAAAAAAATCTTTCAATAGATGATGTTAATATTATGTGTAATTTAATTGAAGACATAAAACCACATCAAATTTATGCAGCAGGTGACTTGGCGGACCCTCATGGTACTCATAAGGTTTGTTTAGACAGTCTGTTTGAGGCTTTAGAAAGGTTAAAGCATAATAAATACATGGATGACTGCTGGGTATGGTTATACCGTGGTGCATGGCACGAATGGGAATCAAATCAAATAGATATGGCGGTTCCAATGAGTCCAGATCAAGTTCTCAAAAAAAGACACGCTATATTTTATCATCAAACACAAAAAGATGGTGTAATGTTTCAAGGAGACGACTCAAGAGAGTTTTGGGTCCGAGTTGAAGATAGAAATTGGTTAACTGCAAAAAAATATAATGATTTAGGTTTGGCAGATTATGCTGCTATTGAGGCTTTTAAACGCTATCATTTTTAATTAGGAAAATATATATATTGAGTTAACTATCTTTATAAAAATAGATTATTATTCAGCAAATTTAGAATTATAAAAATTTTAAAACATAAATAAAATGATAAAAAATAAAGCCAAATTGTATTGGAAAGAAAATATAAGATATGTTCTTATATTAATGTTTATATGGTTTATAGTATCCTTTGGTGCAGGAATTATATTTAAGGATGCACTCAATGAATTCAAAATGGGAGGTTTTAAACTAGGCTTTTGGTTTGCACAACAAGGCTCCATGTATGTATTTGTTATTTTAATATTTGTCTATGTTCACCTAATGAATAAACTCGATAAAAAATATGGTTATGATGAATAGTTTTTTAGTTGCAGGGATTGGTGTCCAAAATTGGACATACATTCTAGTTGGAATTACTTTTACTCTATATATAGGAATTGCTATTTGGTCTAGAGCTGGTTCAACAAAAGAATTTTATGTAGCTGGTGGAGGTGTTTCGCCATTAGCTAATGGTATGGCAACTGCTGCAGACTGGATGTCTGCTGCATCATTTATATCAATGGCAGGGATTATTTCATTTTCAGGTTATGATGGTGCTGTATATTTGATGGGGTGGACAGGAGGATATGTTCTGCTTGCCTTGTTACTAGCTCCTTATTTGCGGAAATTCGGAAAATTTACCGTCCCTGATTTTATAGGAGACAGATATTACTCTAATGCAGCACGTCTTGTTGGAGTCATTTGTGCACTTATTGTTTCATTTACCTATGTAGCTGGACAAATGCGAGGTGTTGGTTTGGTATTTTCACGTTTTTTAGAAGTAGATATTAATACTGGTGTCATTATAGGTATGATTATTGTTTTATTTTATGCTGTTTTAGGTGGTATGAAAGGGATAACATATACACAAGTAGCACAATATTGTGTGCTAATTTTTGCTTTTATGGTACCCGCAATTTTTATCTCTATTCAAATGACGGGGAATCCTATTCCTCAATTAGGTTTTGGATCACAATTAGCAGACGGTTCGGGCACATATTTACTTGATAAGTTAGATGGTTTAAGTACTGATTTAGGCTTTGCTGAATATACAGAAGGATCTAAATCATTGATAGATATATTTGCTATTACTTTAGCATTAATGGTTGGAACTGCTGGATTACCTCATGTTATTGTCAGATTCTTTACTGTAAAGCGTGTTAAGGATGCACGTAAATCAGCAGGAATAGCATTGTTGTTAATTGCAATTTTATATACCACTGCACCAGCTGTTGCTGTATTTGCAAGGACTAATATGATTGAAACTGTTTCTAATAAACCGTATTCTACTATGCCTGAGTGGTTTAAAAAATGGGAAACTACAGGACTTATTACTTTTACAGATAAAAATAACGATGGATTAATTCAATATGTAGCTAATAAAGATAAAAACGAACTAGTAGTAGATAATGATATTATGGTTTTAGCTAATCCAGAAATTGCTAAGTTACCAGATTGGGTAATTGCATTAGTAGCTGCAGGAGCATTAGCAGCGGCATTATCTACAGCCGCAGGTTTATTGTTAGTTATTTCTGCCTCTGTTTCACATGATTTAATTAAAAAAATGATTAACCCAAAAATTTCTGATAAAAACGAACTAGTTGCTGCACGTTTATCTGCAGTAGTAGCAGTATGTGTTGCTGGATATTTTGGCATAAATCCCCCTGGGTTTGTCGCCGCCACGGTCGCGTTGGCTTTTGGTTTAGCAGCGGCCTCTTTTTTTCCAGCTATTATTTTAGGAATTTTTTATAAGAAAATGAATAAAGAAGGAGCTATTTCAGGAATGGTGATAGGAATCTTATCTATGCTTTTTTATATGACTAAATTTAAGTTTGGTTGGTTTGGTGGAGGAACACAAGCAGATTGGTGGTTTGGTATTTCCCCTGAAGGATTCGGTACTGTGGCTATGGTTTTAAATTTTGTAGTTTCTATAGTAATTATGAAATTTACACCAGAGCCGCCAAAATCAGTTCAAGATCTTGTCGAAAATATTAGAATTCCAAGTAATGCAGGTGAAGCAACACATTAGCGTAAGATAGTATTTGTGAAGTAATTTAGTCTATGAAAAAAACGTACTACTTATTTGTTATATTATTTATTGCTTTTGGCTGCTTAAGCCAAAACGAGTTAGTAGTAAATTTTTCGAATCAGGAAATTGAATATTGGGGAAGAACAGATACTACAAATATTGAATCTACAGAATTGTATTGGTCAGGTACTTCTATTAAGATAAACTTTGAAGGCGAATCAGTTCGTGCTTTATTAAAAGATGAATCTGGGAATAATTATTACAATATAATTATTGACAGTGACTCTATTTCCATAATAAAACCTGATACGATCAAGCGTTATTATCAATTGGCTTCAAATTTATCCAAAGGAAAACATTCCATTGAAATTTTTAAAAGAACTGAATGGGATAAGGGTAAGACTGATTTTTATGGTTTTTATATTAATGGAAGACACGATGTCAAATTATTACCCAAAAGAATTACTAAACAAAGAAAAATAGAGTTTTACGGAAACTCTATAACAGCAGGATACGCTGTAGAGGATACTTCAGGAAGAGATTTAGCAGATAGTATTTATACAAATAACTATTTAAGTTATGCAGCTATTACTGCCAGACATTATGATGCAAAATATCATTGTATTTGTAAAAGTGGTATTGGTGTAACTATTAGCTGGGATCAATTAAACATGCCAGAAATATATGATAGATTGGTTCCTACAGATCAAAGTAGTAAATGGGATTTTAGCTTATATCGTCCGGACATTGTTGTAATCAATTTATTACAGAATGACTCATGGTTGGTGAATTTACCCGAACATAAAGAGTTTAAAAAGCGATTTGGTGATAAAGCCCCAAATGAAGAGTATCTAATCAATGCTTATCAACAATTTACTGCAAATTTAAGAAAACAATATCCTAATGCTAATATTATTTGTACCCTTGGAAGTATGGATGCAGCTAAAGAAGGTTCTAAATGGATTGGTTTTATTGAAAAAGCGGTAGCAAACTTAAAAGATAAAAAGATCTATACACATTTTATGCCCTACATTGAAGCTTCGGCTCATCCATCGATTAAAGATCAAGAAAAAATAGCACAAAGTTTAATTCAGTTTATTGATAAAAATATTGATTGGTAATCAAAGCCTTATATTACATTAATATTAGTAAAAAAGAGTTCATCTTAAAAATAAATAAATGAGTAATTACCATATAAAACATTTAGAAGAATACTTTCAAGTTTATAGAAAATCAGTCAGAGATCCGGAGAGTTTTTGGGAAGAGATTGCAGAGGAGCATTTTTTATGGAGAAAAAAATGGGATACTGTATTGGAATGGGATTTTTCAAAACCTGAAATTAAATGGTTTAAGGGAGCTAAATTAAATATTACAGA
>ENA-OSJC01000428-OSJC01000428.1-marine-metagenome-genome-assembly--contig:-NODE-428-length-41618-cov-9.402301_pt1 | contig 41618 bp, 34 predicted proteins | sample MGYA00237885_ERZ534234 | MGnify/ENA primary metagenome ERZ534234 (study PRJEB26413, sample SAMN06343907) | marine metagenome | isolation source: coastal waters | place: Atlantic Ocean: West Antarctic... | reverse complement strand
AAAATCGTACAGATTGACACTCCCTATAAGCTTTATCACAAGCCGGGAAGTTTATTTGCAGCAGACTTTATTGGTAAAGGCACTATTATAAATGTGGGCATTGATGCGGCAGGATTGCTGGGCAATAACCTAGGTAGTCTTTCGATTAATGCACTTCCTGAGGATCTGGGTAATACAGTGAAGCTATTAGTTAGGCCAGATGATATAGCCTATGATGAATCCTCAGACACAAAACTACCCATCGTATCTAAGTCTTTTCTTGGCCCTAACTATCTGTACGAGTTAGCACTAAAAGATGGTCAGCGGGTCCCGTGTTTGACGCATAGTCATGTTGATATTCCAGTGGGCGATGAACTGCCTGTGCGCTTTGATCTTCGTCACGTAGTGATTTTCAATCCAGACTAGTCATAGACAGACGGCTTTATCGCGTTTGTTCTCTCTTTCGCTTTTTTAAGGCTGCCAGCTGCCACTCGGGTAATTTTACCCTAGTGTCATAATCTGCATCTTCGTCGTAATCAGACATATCCTCAGCCGCAAGAGTATTCAGTTTACGTAAAGCAGTTTTAAACCAACCAATTGAGGGCTTTTTGTCCGTCACATACCACTCCCATTTCCGTCATCTTATTGTGCTAAGTCTAACTCGATTATTCGCTTTGTAGAATTCAAGGCTCAAGAACTTTACTAATCAGCCACCAAACATTAAATCAAGTTTGAGACGTAGTATAAACATTCACAAGCACTACATCACCCACTATGAAGAACAAACCTTGTATCGCCAGCCACCGCAGAATATCGGTATAAATGGCATATGACATGACGGCCACTAATAAAACGCCTATGCCGCTCCATGTGGAGTAGATGACCGACAAAGGAAGCATCTGCACAGCAAAGGATAAAAGATAGAATGATCCGAGATAACAGGCACCCAAAACAATACTGGGGACTGATTTAAAAAAACTATCAGTCAGAGCCTACATTAACGTCCCAGCGACTTCTAAGGCGATCGCGGCTAATAAAATGAGATACTTTTCCATATTAGGGCCCTTTTTCCTATCTATAGAACAATAACCGAGACAAATAACCTATAGCCTTGAAAAACATAATTAGACTACTAACCAATACCTGCATGATCCACGTTATTGACGCGTTCAATTTTCACATAATTAAAACTATTTCTAGAATTTGCACAATATTATGGATTGAGTAAATTACACATCGATTAGCGATAATAGACTAAAATATTCAAGTAGAAGGTGTATAAAAGATAAGAAAATCGTTTAAATAAGGGCCATACGTAAATGAAGCCATACATGAATTTAATCACGCTTTTAATTGTGATCTCTAACCTCTCACTCTCAGGCTGCGATGACTCATCGCCTGTAACAAAGCACGAAGCTATTTATCACTCATCTAGTTCAGTAACATCGTCAGCTGCCATTGCAATACCTGACAACTATGGTGCTGAGGTCGCCCAAGACATTCTAGCTCTCGGTGGCAATGCTGTGGATGCCGCAGTCGCAACAGGCTTTGCGTTGGCCGTTACCTTTATTGACGCGGGGAATATTGGTGGCGGTGGTTTCATGACTGTCAAGATGGATAATGATATTGCGTTTTTAGACTATCGTGAAAAAGCGCCGCTAAAGGCACACAAAGACATGTATCTTGATGCTCAAGGTAATGTCATCGACAATATTACTTTAATTGGTGGGCAAGCCGCGGGTGTGCCGGGTACCGTCGCCGGCTTTTGGGAAGCGCACAAGCGCTTTGGGAAATTACCTTGGAATGAGGTGGTAAAACCGGCCATAGATTTAGCCGCTAATGGATTCCTTCCTGCGCCTATTCTTGCCGACAGCATTCACAGCATGGAACACCGCTTTGACGGCAAAACCAACTTTAACGACTACTTTAACCACATCAATAGTTCAAAGGTTTTTAAACAACCTGAATTGGCAAAGACCCTTGCTCGAATCGCAGAGTTTGGTGCTGATGATTTTTATCGTGGGAAAACCGCGGCTCTCATCGTCGAGGAAATGAAACGGAGTAATGGTCTAATTTCTGCCGAAGACTTAGACCAATACTCAGCCGTTTGGCGAGAACCAGTGCGCGCTAACTGGCGTGACTATGAAATAATATCTGCGCCACCGCCAAGTTCCGGCGGTTTTGCAATTGTTCAGCTACTTAAAATGAAAGATTATCTCGCTGAGCATTTTGCAAATATCGATCATAATTCTGCCCAATATATTCATCTTATCGCTGAAATGGAAAAACGCGTTTTCGCTGATCGTGCTGAGTATCTGGGTGATCCTGATTTTTTCGATATTGATATCAATGCACTCATCAATGATAACTATGTCAGTAAACGGGCCGCTGAGGTTAATCCCAAGACTATATCGAGCTTAAAAAGTATTAATCCTGGTTTAGAGTCTCCCAACACCACACATTATTCTATTGTTGACCAGTGGGGCAATGCTGTCTCTAACACTTATACAATCAATTGGGATTACGGCAGCGGAGTGGTGGTGGGCGGAGCTGGATTTTTACTGAATAATGAAATGGACGACTTTAGCGCAAAGCCTGGAGTACCTAATATTTTTGGTGTGGTGGGCAATGAAGCTAACGAAATTCAACCTGGTAAGCGCATGCTGTCCTCGATGTCACCCACTATTGTGCTAAAGGACGGCGAAGTAGAGATGGTTGTGGGTACACCGGGTGGTTCGACTATTTTCACCACTGTGTTTCAGGTAATTATCAATATTTTAGACTTTAACATGACACCATTGGAAGCTATTGGTGCGACGCGTTTTCATCACCAATTGGTACCGGCGGACCTCATTACCTACAGTGGATTCAGCATAGACAGACCACTATCAGACCGAGTGATTAATGACCTTACCGAGAAAGGCTATCGTACTCAGCCGCACTCGTTTGAGTATGGTGATGTACAAATCATTGTAAAAGATGGAACCTCATGGATTGCTGCATCGGACCCTAGAGATAGGGGTCAGTCTCGCGTTTTTGAACCAACATCAAAAACGCGAGACCAATAAAGTACTCTTAATCAGAGCGACAATTGTACTTTAATGCCGAGATTTCTCCCCGGCAACGGAACCTCGTCTTTTACGAAAGACGAGTGGTTTCTAGCCACTTCATCGAGTAAGTTTTTAGCAAACAGTGACACTGTTGCAGTCTGCTTTTTACCGAAAGTGAAGGTTTTAACTGCATTAAGATTCAGCATGTTAAAGCCACTGGTAACCGTTTCATTGGTGCCAATATCTCTCTGAGACCCGACATCTTTTAAATCAAGCTTTAACTCAAGACTATTTTTGGCATAAGAAATCGCATAAATGTTTCTATCAGGAGTCATCCGAGGAATATTGCTATCATCACGGAACTCTCCAGCAACTGAATCACGACCAAATGACAAAGTCAGGTCGCCGTCACCCAGTTCAAAAACGGTACCCATCTCTAATTCATAGCCGACAAATTGCGCATTCTGCTGCAAATAATTGGCCTTTATTAAGCCGCCATGATCATCTTCGTCATCATGCTCGTCGTGCGTTTCTGCAGTTTCGTCTTGGAGATAGATATAATTAGCGACATCGTTTTTAAACAAGGTAAACGTTCCAAAAACTCCTTCATGCTCATAAGACAGAGTTGCATCAAAGTTTGTCGATTGCTCAGACTCCAAATCAGTATTACCAATCTCCAAGCGACCAGTGGCCAGATGCGCGCCGTTCATGAACAACTCCATAGCGGACGGGGTTCTTTCAACCATTCCAGCACTGACGTTCAAGTCAAAGTTTTCATTGAGATCTTTACTGAGGCTCATGGCGAAGCTTGTCGCATTATAATCTTTGGAGAAGTAGTCCATCTCTTCGTCATGCTGTTCTTCCTCATGCTCGTCGTGATGTTCTTCCTCATGCTCTTCTTCATGACTCACTGAGCCTTTTCGACTTGTGCGGTCATGTCGTATGCCCAGGTCAAGATGAAACGAATCTACCTGTTTGCTCAGATAGTATCCCAAAGTCATTTCTTCGCTGACCGTTGGGTTCATAAATGCCTCTTCTCCCACAATGGACATATCTTCGTCGACAAAATTGAGTGATATTTTTTGCAGAAGGTCATCATTGGATAAGTCGAAAATAGCGCCGTATTCTCGAGATTCATTACTGAACACTGTTGGTCCCTCTGCATGATCTTCATCGCCGTGCTCCTCACCTTCATGCTCCTCACCTTCGTGCTCTTCTTCAGCATGCTGCTCGGTCAACGAATAATCAGTATCTCTGATGAAATAATTGACCTTTTTCAACCAACTATTACTGACGATATATGCGCCTTCTAAATTGACCACTTCCGAGTCAGTCGTAGAGAAAATTCGCTCTCCCTCATGCTCTTCTCCTTCATGCTCTTCTCCTTCATGCTCTTCTCCTTCGTGATCTTCTTCGTGCTCTTCTCCTTCGTGATCTTCTTCGTGCTCTTCTCCTTCGTGCTCTTCTCCATGTTCATCGCCATGAAACGGAATGCCATAGATGCTCTCAACGCTGTTGACAGACACGCCGAAGTAGCCCCAATCGCCTGCTTTAGAAACGCCCAAACGAAGTGCTTTGTTCTCAAAATCAGAATTAGACAGGAACCCTTCTTCTTCTTCGTGCTCATCATCATCGTGCTCATCTTCGTGCTCACCTTCATGGTCTTCGTCATGAAGTATTGCGCCACTTGGAACATCAAAATTATCGAACTGAGAATCCTTGTACGCAAAACTGAAATTCAAACCGCCAAGATTATTTTGGTAAGAAAGGTTGTGGCTATCACCGTCATTAACCGACTGCGCTTCCAGACCAAGCTTTAACTCTGACTCTGCGAAATCTTCTCGTGCAATAGTGCTATCAACAATATTAATGATGCCGCCGATAGTGCCATTGGCATACAGTAGCGAAGAAGGACCCCTAACAATTTCAATTTGTTGTATGTTATTTAAGTCAACATCGTTAACGTGGTCAACACCAATTCCGGCAACATCTCTTACAACCATCCCATTGTTGAGGATTTTAACGCGATTGCCTGACATACCACGGATAATCGGTTGGCCAACGCCTGAACCATAATCCGCTGATGAAACTCCTAACAGACCATCTAATGATTCACCTAGACTTTGAGATGCCGTAGCTGATATATCGTCACCACTGACCACATGCAATGGATTTTCAATATCGCTTAAGGTTTGATCGATCAACGATGATGTGACGATCACTTCTTCTAAAACATTTGCAAGTGCATTAACACTTAATAAAGCGCTCACCAAAACGGGAGCATAGATACGTGGGTTCATGAAAGAACCTCCTAAAAAATTTGAATTTAATGTGTAATAGGTAAAATTAAATTTAAACTTTAGGTGGTGCTCGAGAAAGGTAGAGAGAGAATGGAGAAGGTGAGGACCCTAAAAGAGGCTCCTCGGAAAACAGATCAATAAAAAAACTAGCGGCAGGCAGGTCACTGGCATAAGAAACCAGGGTACCCTTGAAAACATGACAACTATCACACTCTAACTGTGTCGCTACTTGCTGCTCAAAAGTATGCGTCGCGTCATGGGCTAAATTATTAGCCACAAAGACCACTGCCATAAGCAGCAAAAACGCAGAGTACTTTTTAAAGCTAGTTACTGACAAAATACAAAACCTTTAAATCGATATTTCGTAATTCCAAAACTCTAATATACTTTTTTTATCTTAGCAAGAGCGAAAATGTGACGGGCTTCACGCTAACTACATTTAATTAAGAGCAGTGCTTACCAATAAAATCTTCGGCACATGCAAAAATTAAATCTTTACGCTCCGGCTTCATATTTTCAAGAGTCTTACGCATAAACGATAACCGTGGGTTATTTCTCAGCACACCTATATGACGACTAACAAACCGCCAGTAGAGACCATCAACGGTGTTGCACCACTCACCTTTTTTATAATCACTCATTTTTATAATATAATTGGACCCACAAATATAAGGTTTAGTGGCAAAAATGCCGCCATCGGCAAAGGTTCCCATGCCAAATACATTGGGAGTCATAACCCACTCTGAGGAATCAACATACATTTCCATAAACCAGTGATAAACATTTTTAGGGTCTACTTCGCACAGGGTCATTAGATTAGAAATAACCATCAATCTGTTAATATGATGGGTGTAACCGTATCGGTCCGAGAAATTGATGGCGTCATCTAACGGCGGTATGCCTGTCTCTCCTGAATACCAGCTCTGGTTAAGGGATCCAGAAAAATTAAAAAAGTTACTCTGTAGCTGGATCTCACCATGATGTTGGTAAACGCCTCTAATGAACTCACGCCAACCAATAATTTGTCGCAGAAATCCTTCGACAGAGTTAAGGGGAACATCGTGTGCCTCGGTATAGGCTAAAACTTTATCAATAATATCGGTGGGTGTAATTAACCCCATATTTAGAGAAGGGCTTAATGCACTATGAAACATAAATGTGTCATTTTGCAAAATTGCATCTTCGTAGATACCAAAGTTTTCAAATTTAATCGCTAAAAAGTAGTCGATATTTTCAAGCGCATCACAGCGAGTGAGCGGCATCCATACATCATCCATTTGCCCTGGGTGGTCTGCAAACTTTAACTCAATAATAACTTTCAATGATTCAATATATTGAGACATGCGCGGCTTATAAAGTTCAGGTAAAGGCAGTCCCTTAGGGATTTTTTTACGGTTATCTTCATCAAAAGACCACTTACCACCTAGTGGTTTTTGATCTTCATCCATCAATAAATTGAGTTTTTTGCGTACTTCTTTGTAAAAATTACCCATGCGTAGAGTTTTAGACTTACCGTTAAAAGCCAAAAACTCCTCACGATCTAGTAAAAACATCGGTGAGGGTAAAATGGTTAAGACTAATTTTTTTTGCTCGGCAAAGGCCTTAATTCTAGCCTCAAAATCTTTGTCTTCAATTTCAAAAATTTTAAGCTCTGTAACGGCATTGGCTAGAATATGCTTAGCTAACTTGTCTTCATAGGGTTGATCAAAAGTCTCATGCCCAATATCTAAATACTCAACATTACAATTAGCTTGCTGCAATTCATCGCGCTTTTCACGCATAGACGTTAAAAACATGAGTATTTTTAACTTGTGATGCTTCTCATAGCTACAAAGACCAAGGTCCTCTGCCATAAAAATAGTGTCAGCACCCGCAGCCTTAATGATGCCAACAGAAAACAACTGATTACCGAGAACAACGAGGGTACTTTTGGACATATTTCTTCAAACCTTTTTGGCAAGCTATTCGAGGTTTTGATTTTACGTGAAGAAATAAATATTAGCTTACTAAGAATTGGGAATTACTAACCATAAAACCCCCGCGAAAGACCCAGGGGTTTTATAAGATAGTATTACTTGAAGTTTACTTTGTTGATAATTTGACTATCAACCATAGTACGGATTTCTTCATAACCTTTCGAAATTCCATCTATTTCTTCTTCATCATCACCATACAGCTTCACCCATTCTTTATTAATCGCTTTATACTTTTTCTCGCTAGGCTGCATAGCACCCATATTTTTATAAGTAATAGTCAACCAAACGTTTGGGCTGTTAGCACTATCGGAGGTATACACAGAATAATCTTCGATATAACCGAGTTTTTTCTGAATTTCCATACCTTTGATCCAAGTGCGATTCAAATTAACCAAGTAGTCGTCAAGATAATTTGGCTCAACAGATACTACAGTTAACTGAACGTGCTCTTCACTAGGAGTATAATCTTCGTACACCTCAGCAAAACTGTAAAAAGAAGTCATTACTAAAATCAGCGCTAAAATATTTCTCATAATCAAGTTCCCAAAAATTTGTGAAATTCTATACTACCCGAAAATGAATAGTGTTTCCATGGCTGTATTAGACCGGAATAACCATAGTGCAGTACTCCTATAACTACCAATATTGAGGGTAGCTACGCTTGGCTGACAAATTATTGTAGACCAATGAAAATAGCAATAATCCAAACGCACCGGTGGCTACTGGCATAAACAAAAAGCTCCAGTCAGGCGCTACCATATAAACAATAATGGGATTTGAACCCGCGGGTGGATGGGATACTCCCAGCAGGGGCATCAACATAACAGTCAAGGCTACCGCCACCGCCATCAACCACCATTCAGAGCCAAGAAAGTGGAAGCATGCCAAACCAACGGTTGTTGCCAATAAATGTCCACCAATAAGATTGCGAGGCTGAGCAAAAGGGAGCGCAGGCACAAGCATTAGAATAAAAATAGATGCACCGAAGGAACCTAAAATAAGGGGCTGTTTGGTATAAAATGCAAGTCCGCTAAGCAGTCCTGAGGCTAACAAAGCGCCGAGCCCTATGAAGGCTAACTCTGATACTGCAGGAGGTTGTGGTGCAGTTCCCGCACGGCCCTGCCACTTCTTAAAATAAGTCATTTTCTATCCTAAAGTTGATTTTTTGATATCAGTATTGTGCTCGACCTAAATACTACTGCACTTAAGACACAATTCACTTTTATTTACGATTTTTTTTGTGTATCTTCTCTATTGATAATAATAACGATTATGATTCTTATTATCATCTATATATCTTATAACTAAATTTAAGGAAGAGCTACGAATGAAAATCTTATGCATACTTTATGATGATCCTACAGACGGCATGCCCGAAAGCTATGCCTTGGACACTTTACCAAAAATAGAAAAATATCCAGATGGAATGACACTGCCCTCACCCAAAGCCATCGACTTTATACCAGGTGAACTTCTTGGATGTGTTTCTGGAGAATTAGGGTTACGGAAATTTTTAGAAGACAACGGACATACCTTGGTAGTGACCTCTGACAAGGATGGTGATCACTCGGCCGCAGACCATGAACTGGTCGATGCAGATATTGTTATATCGCAACCCTTTTGGCCTTACTACCTCACTCGCGAGAAAATGGAGAAAGCGCCTAATTTAAAAATGGCTATTACTGCAGGCATTGGCTCAGACCACGTTGACTTGCAAGCCGCAATGGACCATGGAATAGACGTTGTAGAGGTTACCTACTGTAATTCAATATCAGTATCTGAGCATATTGTGATGATGATTCTATCTATGGTCAGGGATTATCATACTCAGCATGCTATTGCGAAGTCTGGTGGCTGGAATATAGCCGATGCAGTAAAGCGCTCCTATGATGTTGAAGGTATGCATATAGGTACCGTCGCCGCAGGAAGAATTGGTCTTTCTGCGCTACGGAAGATGAAGCCGTTTGACGTCCATTTACATTACTTTGACCGCCACAGACTATCTGCATCGGTAGAAGAAGAACTCAATCTGACATTCCATGAAACGGTTGAGTCTATGATTGCTGTGTGTGACGTCGTAACTATTAATTGCCCACTGCACCCTGAGACAGAAGATCTTTTCGATTCGGAAATGATTGGTAAAATGAAAAAAGGCGCCTACATCATCAATACGGCACGCGGTAAGATTTGTAACCGTGAGGCTATTGCAGCTGCTCTAGAATCTGGCCAGCTAAGTGGCTATGCCGGTGACGTTTGGTTCCCACAACCAGCGCCCAATGACCATATCTGGCGGTCAATGCCAAATCATGGTATGACGCCGCATACCTCAGGCACCTCTCTTTCAGCGCAAGCGCGTTATGCCGCGGGGACTCGAGAAATTCTTGAATGCTTCTTTGATGGAACGCCAATTCGGGATGAATACCTTATTGTCCAGAATGGTGGATTAGCTGGAACCGGCGCACACTCCTATAGTAAAGGGTCAGCGACTAGTGGTTCTGAGGAAGCTCAAAATTACAAGAAATGAGCAAAAGTAAGAAAAAGAGAACAATCCCATGGGCCACCATGGGATTGTTTTATGTTCTGCGTAAGCCGAATGTCTTACATAATTTGATGACCGTTACGGTAAATCGGTGGAGCTTGCTAACATTCAAAACTAATTAATCTTATCGCTAGCTGATCAGTAATACTTTTACATCAGGTTTCTGTTTAATGTTTGACCCATAGAAGCGGTCAATTAGTATTAAAATCTTTAAAATAGAAGTAGTTAATACCTTTAAATTGGTCGGCATTATCTATCATTGTACTGGCCAATAAATTTGCCTGAATACTCCGATACGGACTTAGGTAGCCCAGTAAAAGCGGATCAATTACTTGAAAGACTATTTTACCTAACCCTTCTAGAGGTCGAGTCTCCGATCTATCACCCATTAGAATGCCTGGTCGATAAATGTTAATACTTGAGAAGCCTAGTGACTTTATTGCATCTTCCAATTGTCCTTTAGTTTTTAAATAAAAGTTTTTTGAGCTGGCGTCTGCGCCCACAGAGGAGACTAGGCTTATGCCTGTCGCACCAGCTTGTATAGCTTTTTTGGCAACCGCTAAAGAATACTCAAAATCGACCGCTCTAAAGGCATCACGACTACCCGCAGTCTTTATGGTCGTTCCCAAACAGAGATAGAGATGATCACATTGGGGCAACTCGCCGTTTATCAAAAATTGTTCAAAATTAATCTCTAGTAATTGAGCATTCGCCGGCAGATCTTTAATCGGTCGTCTGGCCATTGCAACTGGCGTATCTCCCCGCACCGCTAATTGGTGCAGAATATTATTTCCCACCAGTCCTGTAGCGCCCGCAATAATTGAATGTTTCATTTAACCCCCCTCGCCTGACCGGTTTGATGTCGCCTTTAAACACAGTGACATCCGCTTCGAAAAGAAGTGTACAACTAAATAGCAACAAGGTTGGTTGTTCCTTACAATACCAGCACACATTATTTCTTAATTGAGTGCGAGAGAGATTACTATGGATGACTTGAATTGGGCAGAATTTGAGCGCGTTGACCTGAGAGTCGGAACAATTATCGCTGCAGAAATCTTCAAGGAAGCCCGCAAACCAGCCATTAAAATGAGCATAGATTTTGGTGATGAGATAGGTATTCGGAAATCCTCTGCCCAAATTACCGACCACTACTCCCCTGAAAATTTAGTGGGTAAACAAATTTCTGCAGTGGTTAATTTCCCAAAAAAACAAATTGGCCCAATGATGTCTGAATGTTTAGTGACCGGATTCACGCAATCTGACGGTAGTATTATATTAGCCGTACCCGACAAATTAGCTACCAATGGTTCGCGGCTAGCCTAGAATTACAAGATGATAAAATGTAGACTCAAAAACGTGGGTCCTGACTATAAAAAGGCCTTTTATTTAGCCGTTTAAAGGCAGACCTCAAATCTTAAATGGAGAATTCTTTTGATGATAAAAAACTTCACTTTTCGTTTCAGTAACCGTCTTCTATTCATCGCCGCGATCGCTATGGCCTCTATTGTTGATGCATCAGAACTCGAGTTTGCATCAATAGCACCCATTGTTCAGCCAGGCGCTCCCGGTCAGCCAATACGGATTCTGGATGCTGCAACCGCCATAGCCATTGCCGATTCTTCTTACAGCGCTGCGGATGTAACATTTATGCAAGGAATGATCATCCATCATAATCAGGCATTACTGATGGCGAACCTTGCTGCTGAAAGAACGAATAATAAGGCCGTCTTGGACCTAGCTGGGCGCATAGAGGTTTCTCAAGATGATGAAATGACCTTTATGACAGACTGGCTGGTTGAGCGTACCGAAACCGCACCAGATCCAGATGATCAGGCAAATCATCACATGAATCACACTATGGCCGGTATGGCGTCGGATGAAAAAATGTTAGATCTTAGCCAATCAGACGGTATCGCATTTGATCAGTTATTTCTTGCCCTTATGATCAAGCACCATGATGGGGCCGTTAAAATGATCAAAGATCTGAGAAAGCAATCAGGTGCTGCCTATGATCCATTGATGAATGAATTTGTTACAGATACAGAAAACGATCAAACAATAGAAATCGAACGCATGAACGTGATCCTGGTTGGCCTATCCACCGATCCTCGTGCTGGTCTGGCCGCCGGAATGTTTAACGCAGAAGAAGCTATTTTGAATCTGCAGTTAATTGTGTCTCAACGTAAACCCCCGGGCTTCTTTGATCCAGCAAATCCAGTGGCTCTTGGCTCAGAAGACCCGGAAAAAGAAAACACTGATCAGAGCATTAGTGCTGAGGAACTATCTAACGCAGTAAATACGGCTAACGAGGCGGAAGCGGATAACCCCGAACCGACAGAGAAAGCGGCTGATGCAAAGCGCTATCCGATGCTCAGCTTTATGAATACCGACATGGCCTTCCGCGGAGATCTTCTTGTAGCCGGTAGCTATCATGGATTTAATATGTACCAACTTGATGATATCGGTATTCCAAACCTGGTTACCTCAGTCGTCTGCCCTGGCGGACAAGGGGATGTATCTATCGTAGGTGACTTACTTATTATGTCTGTAGAGGAGAGTCGTGGTCGCCTCGACTGTGGCTTACAGGGAATCGACAAAGATATCAGCGATGAACGTTTTCGTGGTATCCGTATCTTTGATATTTCTGATATAAGTCGTCCTATGCAGGTTGGTGCCGTACAAACATGTCGAGGGTCACACACTCATTCAGTCGTATCTGGTCCAGACGCAGATGGCAAAATCTTAATTTATAACTCAGGTACATCTAACGTTCGTAAGGAAGAAGAACTAGAGAATTGTATCGACAGTACTCCAGGAGATGTCAGCACCGCTCTATTCCGTATCGACATCATTGAAATCCCTATTGACGACCCATCTAAATCACGCATTATTGATAGTCCCACAGTATTCGCTGATCCAGACACCGGCGCCTTGGCTGGGCTTTGGCGTGGCGGTGACCATGGAGATGACACACAAGAAACTTATCGCACCGACCAATGCCATGATATTACTGTATTCCCAACAGCTAAGTTAGCTGCAGGGGCCTGTTCGGGAAACGGTATTTTATTTGACATCAGTGATCCGCGTAAGCCAACAAGGATCGATGTCGTGACTGACTCCGGTTTTGCTTACTGGCACTCCGCTACGTTTAACAATGACGGGACCAAGATCCTTTTCACTGACGAATGGGGTGGTGGCGGCCGAGCTCGCTGTAGAGCCTGGGATCCGATGAATTGGGGCGCTGATGCTATCTATGATATCGTTGACCAAAAACTAGAATTCAAAAGTAACTTCAAAATTCCCGCCCCCCAATTGGAAACGGAAAACTGTGTCGCTCATAATGGCGCCATCATTCCAATTCCTGGCCGTGATATCTTTATTCAAGCCTGGTATCAGGGTGGAATTTCAGTCATTGACTTTACAGACTCTGCAACGCCAGTAGAAATTGCCTACTTTGATAGGGGTCCTGTCCATGAGGAGGACTTAGTAACGGGCGGCTTTTGGTCAGTGTATTACTATCAAGGTGCAATCTATGGTACTGAGATCGCTCGTGGCTTAGATGTATTCAAACTATTGCCTAGCGATTATCTCACTGAAAATGAAATTGCCTCCGCTGCGCTAGCTTATCCGATAATTGGTCCGCGTAAGCTTTTCAATCCGCAACAGCAAGTGCCTATGACATGGCCTGCAGATCCAGTGGTTGCAATGGCATATATTGATCAACTACTGAGAGCTGGGGTTGTTGATGAGAATGCTGCTAAGTCGCTACAGACATTGCTCAATCAAGCCGTGGAGTCCATCCAGAAAGGTGGCAGTAAAAAGCTTGCACGCCAGATCAGCCGGGCTACATTAGACGCAAAGGACGCTAATGTTGATTCAAAGACTCAACAGAGACTAGAGGATCTTCATAGCACACTCAAAGGAATCGTTGAGCAACTCAAGAGCTAAAGTGTTTAATCATGAAAAATCTAAAAGGTAAGGTAGTCGCTTTAACAGGCGCAGCATCAGGAATCGGACGATGTCTCGCCATTCAGTTGGCCGAAAAAGGATGTATTCTTGCTCTTGCGGATATAGATGATAACGGTCTTCAAGAAACTATTAAGTTACTTCCTTTGGAGACTCAGACAAGCTGTCATATCGTTGATGTTGCCAATAAAGACGCGGTTTATGCTTGGGCAGATAACGTGATTGCAGAGCATAACCATGTGGATGTTGTCATTAATAACGCAGGGGTAGGGTCAAACGAGAGTATCGATGACATCTCCTATGAGAATTTCAATTGGGTGTTTGATATTGTGTTTTACGGGGTACTGTATGGCACCAAAGCATTTTTGCCGCATTTAAAAAGTCGACCTGAAGCCAACATTATCAATATATCTAGTGTGAATGGTTTCTTCCCATTCCCTAATAATGGACCCTATAACGCGGCCAAACATGCCGTAAAAGGACTCAATCAGACACTAATGCAAGAACTTCGAAATACCAGTGTCTTTGTCATGTCCGTTCATCCGGGCGGTATAAAAACTAATATAGTGCGCAATTCTCGATTTGGAAAAGGGGTACTAGAAAAAAACGAAAGCGTTAAACAGTTCGATAAAATAGCAGCGACTACTCCTGAGAAAGCCGCTGAAAAAATCATTAGTGGCTTGATTAAAAATCGCAAACGCCTGTTAGTTGGCAAGGATGCTGTCATTCTTGACATCTTGGTCCGGCTTTTCCCTCAAGGGTTTTCTGATTTAGTGGGCAGAGTTTGGGGACATAAAAGATGACATTTGTAGTACTTTTCTACCCATAACATCGTTATCTAAAGGACATGTTATTGCGTTTTCTACCTCCTTCAATCTAACAGTCTACTGGTCGCCCAGTGATTCAATCCCTTTTTTTAAGGTCCCTAGCGCGAGCGTCGCAAGTACCGCTAAAAACAACCAGGCTGACTCGCTAGAAGAAATAAGAATAGCTGCAGCCCACAGAACCGATTGAGTAACAATAATTTTCGACATATTAATTTTCCCTTTTTATTAAATAGTATCACATCCGTTAAAAGCGTGATTGCTATCGACCCAAGCCATCATCCTCGAGAATTCATTTCTCTTGTAAGGTCTCTGTGAGTTTTTTACTTTTGTCGTCAAATCTAGAACTAAGCCAAGTGCTGCCACCCTCATGACACTAAGTGCAAATGCAGTGATGATTAAGCCTTCCGTTGGCTATCGGTTTTTTCTCATTAAAGTAGCAATTTACTGTGTTTAGGCTTTCACACCTTTTAACCATAGCATCTGAATAACGACACCGATCACATAAATGGCCAAAAACGCGAGGTGGAAACCTGCAATCAAAGGATCATCAAACGAGCCTACAAAGGGGTCGCCAATCGGTAACCGTAACAGAAAGTCAGTGATGGCTGGAATCATATGAAAAAGTAGTGTGCTTGAGTAACCAAGCGCTTGAAAGTACTTAGAAAAGGAGCCAAACAGCTTGAACTTCTCCATGATAATGCCGCCAGCCACTGCAATGAGTGTTAAGACAGCGAGCATATGAGCAACGCCAAAGCCACCCTGGTTATAGATCCCTAAGGCAGACCCCGCAACAATAATGGTAACTAAAACATAGAGTTTTCCAGAAGAATTTTCTAGTGAAACTATCTTGTACTTGGCTAACGTGTAAAAGGCTGAACCCAGCGCTAATACTCCAAGAATCGTATGAAACCACCCTAATAATGTCATATCTGGCATATTAATTTCCTCGGTCTTTAAGTGTTTTAGATCAATCTATATTTATTATTTTTTAAACCCAATAACATCCTAACGCGAAAGCGCCACTACCCTTGCTAGTTAGCTTAACCTTAGCAAGGATATATGGCGCTCCACTATTCAACAAAAACGCTTATTTATGTGGCGTTACTAAAAACTTGGTTCCGGTTGCCTGTTTTACATAACTTTGTATTATTTCAGGCTGTAGCATTTCCTCGAAAGAGATCTCTTGGGTGTAGTGGCTAGCAAACGTTGTTTTAATTTCTTTAGCCACTCGTGAACGCATCTGACCAAATTTTTCCATGCCGATTCTTCCTATCATTGGCGTTAACAACCAGCCGCCAAGTCCCCACTGCATTCCAAATGATCTATTTAGAATCGTTGGCGATTGATCTAGGCCTCCATAGATATAGACCTGCTTGTAAATATCTGAGCCATAACGGCTATATTCTTTAGCGGTTGCGTTTGCAGCAACTTCCATTGCGGCCAGTATCTGCCCCGGGAGCTTTCCTTCATTACCACCGCCTGTCGCATCGAATGCCAAGGTAGCACCTGTCGCGATTAATGCCGCCACCAAGTCTTTCGTAAAAGTCGCATCGCTGGTATTCACCACATACTCTGCACCCAGGTTTTTAAGCACCTCGACGTGCTCTGCTTTACGCACAATATTTACAAGACCAATACCGTCGTCTTTACAAATCTTAACCAGCATTTGCCCTAAGTTTGATGCTGCAGCGGTGTTAACAATGGCCGTATGATTTTCCATCTTCATGGTTTCAATAAACGCTAACGCTGTTAATGGGTTCACAAAAGAGGAGGCCGCTTCAGCAGAGGTTGTGTTGTCATCCATTACCAAACAGCTACTGGCAGGTACACATCGGTATTGAGAGTACATAGCACCGCCTGCAACACCTACTGTCTTACCAATAAGTTCTTTAGCATTAGCACCGGCATCAATTACTACACCGGATCCCTCGTTACCTGCCTGCATAGGCTGGTCTAATCGAGGAGTCATCGCTTTCATTAGTGCTGGACGTACTTTCATTGAGGCGACAGTATCATCGCCAGACCCTGACACAGTTAGACTACCTAGGTCTGCAGCAAAGGTGGTCAGTAGTGCAAGGTCGGATGGGTTAATCGGCGCAGCCTCTACTTTAATCAGTACTTCATTATCTGACGGCTTTGGCATTGCTACATTAGCAATAGAAATTGTGATGTCACCTGCACTGGTGACTGTGGAGATTATCTCTTTTGAAGTCTGTTCTGACATGCTGATTTACCCTTTTGGTTTGTGATTCTCGACGGTTATGTTTTTCTTGGACGGTATGATATATTGACTGGAGTGTTTTTAACAAGTAGACAATATAATCATACTGGTATACAAATACAAACCATGACTAAATATTCAAGACCAGCGGTAAACGCCTTAAAGAGCCCGGTGGTAAATGCCCTAAAGTTGATTGGTGGTAAGTGGAAAATTGCCATTATCTACAACTTGCGAGGTGAGCCTGTCAGATTCGGAGAGTTAAAGCGCACTTTATCGCCAATTACTCAGCAAATGTTGACTAAACAGCTGCGAGAGCTAGAAAGGGATTTGTTGATCGATCGAACAGTGTTTGAGGTCATTCCTCCAAAAGTTGAGTATTCTCTGACAGAGTTTGGTCAATCTTTTATGCCTGTAATGGAATCACTCTGCAAGTGGAGCACTGAAAACCAAACATTGATGCAAGGTATCTCAGAAAGAGAAGAACCGGCCCCTGCCATCGCTTTAGATCAGGCGACCTCTTAAACGCTTGTATTATTAAAACTACTTATTGAGTTGCAGCCATACTCTTAATCATGGCAAGAACATTTCCGACCGATTGAACATCAGCATACTTTGCATCTAAATCAAATAAATTTGCACGATGGGCTTCCCTATTTCGATCACCAACAGCTTCTTCAGCAATCACCACTTGGTAATTGTATTGCAGTGCGTCTACAGCAGAAGCACGGACACAGCCACTGGTAGTCAATCCGGTGATAACCAATGAATCTACAGACAATGCATTGAGTTGCGCATGCAGGTCAGTTTGGTAAAAGGCGCTAGGCCATTGCTTCTCTATTAATGGCTCCGAGGGCAAACGACCTAAATTTTTATCTATATCTACCCAGTGGGAACCTGCCTCTAAAACATTAAGTGCAGGCAATTTAGCCCTGAAGACACTAGCTTGCTGGTCATTGTGATAGACCACTGTCGTAAAAAAAACTGGTAGCGCCTGTTCCCGAAATCTCTCAAGTAGCTGACAGTTGGCGGCAATAACCTCTGGACAATGAGTTCCCAGTGCACAGGCAGGGTCAGTAAAACCATTGATCATATCCACTACCAAAAGGGCTGGCTTTGCCGCCAGACCAAGGTAAGTTTGCTCAAGGTTGTTAGTGTTCATTTGCCGCACCCTTTGCCTGTCATAAAAAAGCGGACTGCACCTTCGATAAAAAGAAGCACAGCCCGCTATTGATACTACCCTATACTCGATTAAAAACGATAGACGAAATCAACACCATAAGAGTCTTTAGCACCCGGATGGATAAATGATCCACCGAACTCAGGTGCTGGGATAATCTCTTCTAAATAGGTTTCATCCGTGATGTTACGACCCCAGAATGTTAGACCCCAATTTTCACTGTCAAAAGAAACACGTGCATTTAACGTCGAATAATCATCTCGCGTAGCTTTGCTAAAGTTCTGTGTGATGGGTACACCTGGGTAGAAGACCTGCCAGATAGTCGGTGTCTCCTCACCTTGTAAACTATGGAACGCCATCTCACCGACATGCTGCCAATCCAAACGCGCTGTCATTTCAACGCCCTCGGTCACAGCCATTTCAAACTGCGCACCTAAGTTGTATGTGCGATCTGGCGCTTGAGGGGCATCATTACCTTCGGTAGCTGGGCGATGAGTATTGCGCACAATCTCACTGTCCAAGAACCCTGCGCCACCAAAGACGGAGAGATTTTCAGTCAACACCGCATTAAAGTCCATTTCAAAACCCTGAATATCCAATTCTTCGATAGTCGTTACTACTCGCATTAAACCAAAGGGACCCGCGTAAAACTCAAAGAACTGATTATCTTCAACTTCAGTTTTAAAAACAGCTACATTGACGCGCAGACGGTTATCCATAAACTCCATCTTGCTGCCTAGCTCAACGCTGGTTGACACTTCTTTGTCGTACTCATCCTTAACCGATAGTTTGGCATCGACTAAAGCGCCAGGATTGGTGCCATCGCCATTATTGTTGTACCAAAGATCAATCAGTGCCTCACTACCAATAGAGTTAAAACCACCACTCCGGAAACCAACACCCCAACTAGCATATATATTGAGGTCTTCTGCTGCATTCCAACTCCACGTTACCTTCGGCTGAACTTGACTAAAAGTGGCGCTTCGATCTGGCACACCATTTGGATTAGCAATAAAGGCGGGGTTAATGGGATTGGTCAACGCATTAACACTAAGTCCTGATGCATTAACATTGGGCACCTGGTTATGAACATCACGAGATTCGCGATCATAGCGGGCAGCAAATGCTAGTTCCATATCATCATTCAGATCAAACTCAACCTGACCAAAGACTGCCATTACCGAAGTGTCAAACATGTCATTGAACATTAAATCTGTTGGGTTAGGTCCCGTTGCAGGGACATAAGGCTGACGTAAGAACCCATTGCCAGTATCGGCACCATAAGCAACGACTACTTCACGCTCAATATCCGCGACATAAGCACCGGCAATCCAACTAATCTCAGCATCAGCTGCAGAGGTGAGTCTAACTTCCAAGCTAGTATCTGACTGATTACGCTCCTGATATTGGTAGCCATCACAGGATGTTGGCGTATAAGGCCCATAGATACCGGTAAAGTCAGGCGCAGCTCCGCCGGCACCTGGGAAGACGCCAAATGGTGCAAAGAAACCACCAAACAGATCATCACGACCCGCTCCACCCATAGAGGCTGGCAGATTATTTAAAGTAGCGCGATCTGCCTGACAGGCAGGAGTTACCTCGTAGCCATAAAAAGTAGCACTGGTACCATCTGAAAGTAAGTATTCTTCAAGGTCGCTGTAACTAAAGATCGCACTGACATCAAAATCTTCACGGTCCCAGTCTGCTTTGACAGAAAACTCACTTGTCTCCTGTTTATTTTCACCAGGTACGTTATTCGAGAAAATAAATTCATGCTCGTTTACATCCTTAAAAAAGGTCGGCCCTAGACCAAATCCTTCGGCGAACATGGGAATAGCAAACACGGCGTTAAAGTTTATGGCACCGCCCTTTACTTCACTCATTCCTGCTCGCATATCCAGTGACAACTCTTCATTAACATCCCATATGAGACGACCACGAATGGTAGTGTCTTCAAGAAAATCAACCGAGCTAGCACCTGTATAGACATTACTATAATGCCCATCGGTTTCACGGCGATTCATGCTAAGCCGACCCAATACTCCATCACCCAGCCCACCACTCAAGGTTAGACTGGTGGTATTGGAACCGTTGTTGCCAGCGCCAACTTTCACTTTACCCTCAAACTCTTCATCAGGACGATTAGTGGTTACCAGAATGGCACCAGCCACGGCATTACGACCATAAAGAGCTCCCTGTGGTCCTTTCAGCACTTCAATTTGACTGACATCCATTAGTTCTTCGTTGAAGCCATTAGGATTAGTCACCAGAACGCCATCAACGACATAAGCAAAGGTAGATTCAGCATCACGGGTTGAAACAATGCCGCGAATACTGACCTGAGTGTCTCCCACATTAGCTGAGTCCACCATGGTTACATTAGGCATTAGACTGATAAAATCGGCCGGACGCTGAATACCTGCGCTCTCAATTTGAGCTTCAGTGAATACTGATACTGAAATTGGCACTTCCTGAAGATTTTCTGCTCGTTTTCGAGCTGATACAACGATTTCTTCGATGACAATTTCAGCCACCGAAGTAGTAGTTATGCTGGCTAATATCGCCATCGCCATAACGTTTTTTACGTTTAATGATTTCATGATATTCCCCTCTTTTGCATGTTTATGGTTAATTTATTATGTGTTTTTAGTTTTTTTGATTCACTTTTCCGCTAATTTTTCGCACCCATAAAGGTTGGTTTTACTGGAGCTGGCAGATGCGTCTCCTGCTCACAGCGGGCACGAATTTCCTCTAGATCCCCTCCAAAATTAAATAGCGATGGCTCTCCAGCGGCAGCTTTTAATTCCGCGCGTAATGTCTGCGTGGCACTTGAATCAACTGTTCCATCAGTATTTATTACCACACCATAACGTTTGGCTCCTTCAGGACTGACAAGTCGGCGTGCCACATCTTGTTTTACTAGGTCTGGATCACGAGCAAATGGATCGCCCCAGCCACCACCACCCCATGTATTGAAATACAGAAGATCGCCGGTTTTAACTTTGACCCCCTCGACCTTTGCAGGAAGCCACTGTTCAGAGCCGTCGCATCGAACAATTCGTTTGGTTGATCTCAAACCCGTTTCTCCGCCTAAGACACCCCAGGGATAAGTGAGCCAGCGATCATCATGAATACCCACCTCTCCATCGCAGAGAAAGCGATAGGCAACTGTTAGGCCGTTTCCACCACGATGCAATCCGGCTCCACCCGAATCTGGAATCGTTTCATAGCGCTCAACTCTTAGCGGAAAGTAAGACTCAATAAACTCATTCGGTACATTAGTAAAACCTGGCCATAGCGAGTGTCCGTCAGGACCATCACCAATGGGGCGTCCTGGGATACCACCAAATCCAATTTGAAATAACTGAAACCATTCATCGCCTTTTCCCGGCCGTGTGTCATAACCAGAAAAGAACAAGTGTGGTGAGTCAGAAAAACCGGCGGCATTCAACATCATCTCAGGAGCGCCCATACCAAGGAGAGCACCGAGGACATCGAATATTCGGCCCAACGCATGAGTTCGGCCTGATAGGGCCGCTGGATAATTGGGCTTTAACAATGTTCCCTGTGGAATACGCACATCAACTAAGTCATAAAATCCATCATTAAAGACAATTTGTGGATCAACAACATTAATGGTGAATGAACCAAAGAACATTTTGAACATATCTTCGTTCAAGAAGAAATTGACCGAGCTCTGAGCTTGAGGATCAGTACCGGCAAAATCAAAAATCGCCTTATCCCCTTCTCTCCACATGGTGCACTTAATTTTATAGGGGCCCATTCCCATACCGTCGTCGCATAGATAATCTTCAAATACACGAGGTTCTTCAGGAATAAACATGCCAATAATATGTTTCATAGCGTCAAAGTTGCGCTTCAACATAATATCCATAGTTGAGAAAAGTACGTCATCACCAAAGCGGACTGCTAGCTCTACACAGCGCTTGGCTGCGGTATTACAAGCCGCAACCAGTGCATTCAAATCAAACCGGTTCCACTGTGGGGTACGCACATTGTGTAAAATCAATTCCAATAAGTCGGACTGTAAAACGCCTTTTTTATACAATTTAGTGGGCGGGATACGAATCCCCTCTTGGAAGATAGTAGTCGCCTCAATAGGTATTGATCCGGGTACCATGCCGCCGTTGTCTGACATATGTCCGAACATTGCCGACCAAGCGATGTGCCGCCCATCTTTAAATACTGGCACCAAAACTACCCAATCAGGCAAGTGAGAGACAGCCGCATTACACATATAGGGATCGTTAGTGAGAATAATATCTCCCTCTTCGATCTCATCATCATAGGCCTCTAAAAATGGCCCGATAAATGAGCCAAATTGGCCTACTACCATTTTTCCATTTTTATCAGCAATCATGGGAAAGCAATCGCCCTGCTCTCGAATACCTGGGGACATAGCGGTTCTAAACATTACCGCATCCATCTCCTCACGTGCATTACGGAGTGCATTTTCGATGATATCAACAGTGACGCCATCAACAGCAATATGCGCTAGAGTTTTATTGTTAGTCTCTAATAGTCTTGCAGGCATGATTATTTGCCTCCTTTTGCTAATGAAGCTTTGGGATTGATTAGCAGATTGCCAAAGTCGTCGACCACCGCTACATAGCCGGGTAGTACGACCGTGGTGGAATCCATCTCACCAACAATGGCTGGCCCTGGAATCTCCAGTCCGACATTTAATTTACTGCGGTCATAAATATTGGCATCGTACCAATCGCCTTCATAGTAAAAGCGGCTAGCGAGAATTTTACACTCGTCCAAACTCAATCCAGTTTGACCAATCTGACGCTCGGCAATCGCTTTTGCTTTGGCTTTGGCAACAGCACGAATCATTAATATTTCGTGGCCATCATCTAATTTAAAGGTGAACAGTTGCTCATGCTCAGCATCAAACTGGTCGGTTAGCAGTGCAACGCCACTTTGCATAAGCTCAGCATCGGTGAAGTCGATCGTGATTTGAAAGGCTTGCCCAGCATAGCGAAGGTCTGCCTGATAGGTAATTTCATGTTCAGATGCAGGAATATTGTCCTTTAGGAGCGCATCACCCGCTCGAGTTTGCAGTTCATGCAGATCCTCAGCTAACTGCGCATCAGTAAGATCATTCGCCATGGTTAGATAGGTGCGTGCCGCTTCATCCTGAACCTGAGTGGTAGCATCACCGTAGGCACACAATACACCTGGGCCAGGTGGGATAATTACTGGCCAAGCATCGGTTAATACACCTAACGCATTGGCATGCAATGGACCGGCACCTCCAAAGCCAACTAAAGCAAAGTCACGAGGATCATAGCCCTGCTCTACTGAGACCAAGCGCAGCGCGCCAAACATAGATTCATTGACGATTTTAATAACACCTTCCGCCGCCGCCATAAGATCAATACCCATAGCATCCGCCAGCGTCTGAATAGCGGCGACTGAAGCATCGCGATTGATCTCCATCTTGCCACCCAACTGCACGTCAGAGGGCAAATAACCCAGCACAACATTAGCGTCACAAACGGTAGGTTGCTCACCCCCTTTTTTATAACAGGCTGGGCCAGGAACAGCACCCGCAGACTCAGGGCCGACTCGCAGTGCCTTGGTCAGTTCCGGTACAAAGGCAATAGAGCCACCGCCTGCACCGACCGTTCGCACATCCACTGAGGGGGCACGCACGCGCACATCGGCAACAATTGTTTCCCGCCTCACCCGAGCGCGTGAATTCTGAATTAGCGCAACGTCTGTTGAAGTACCGCCCATATCAAATGTTAAAATATTGTCGTAACCTGCGCGGCTACAAAAATAGATAGCCCCGGAGACACCACCAGCAGGACCGGACATCAGCATATTGACGGGTGATTCAGCTGACGCACGCGCCGAGGCTAGTCCGCCATCGGACCGTAAAATAGACAATTGTGTATCTGCACCCATCTTGTCTTCCAAGGCCGCCTGTAAATTACTAACATAGCTGGCAACTTCTGGCCGTACGTAAGAATTAACTACGGTGGTCTCTGTGCGCTCGTATTCCTGCATCTCCGGAACAACGTCGCTAGAGATTGAAATCGGCGTATCCGTAAAAATTTCCGCGGCGATCTCACTGGCACGCTGCTCATGAGCGCTATTGATATAGGCATTGATAAAGCAAATGGTTAGAGCTTCGACCTGACCGGTAGCATGCAATGTTTTTAGATCTTTGCGCAGCTGATCTTCATCTAAGTCTCTTACCACAGTGCCATCTGCACCAATTCGTTCATGCGCCCCAATGGTTAATTCCAACGGTGCTAATAACGGTTTTTTAACGAAACTTACCCAACCACCTAGGCCTCCTGGGCAAAAAGACCTTGCTACCTGCAAGGTATCTTCGAATCCAGAGGTGGTGACCAGACCCACCTTAGCACCACGGCCTGTCAATACGGCATTAGTAGCCACTGTTGTACCGTGCATTACTCGACTAATATCTGCAGGGTTAACCCCAGATTCATCGCATATACTGGCAATGCCGTTGAGCACTCCAATAGATGAATCCTTTGGCGTAGAAGGTACCTTAGCGGTATGAGTCGCACCTGTATTTTCATTAATAAGTAAGAGGTCGGTAAACGTTCCTCCTACATCTACTCCTAATCTGTAGCTCATTTTTATCTCCGAACTATTTTCAATACCGTGAATGTGTTTGTTCTATATCTACTGCTAACAGCGATTAACTCGCCTGCTTGATTAAATGTCCCTGCAACCAAGCTTTGGCTCGTCCTCCCGGTGCTGTTCCCGTCAATGCCTGAGCCAAGTCAGAGGCCTGCATTAATTTGTTTAAGTCGATGCCTGTCTCATAACCCATCTGCTGCAACATCATTGCAATATCATCTGTCGCGACATTACCTGATGCACCAGGCGCAAATGGGCAACCGCCCAGTCCTGCAATGGAACTATCAAAACGTCGAATGCCTGACTCTAGGGCTGCATAAACATTTGCCAAGCCCATAGCTCGAGTATCATGAAAATGGCAACCCAGTTTTTCCGCTCCATGACGTCTAACTAAAGGTGCACACAATTCTCGTACCTGCTGAGGATTTGCAGCACCGATGGTGTCGGCTAAGACCACTTGATCAGCACCGGCTTCAAGAAATTTTGCAACAAGTTGAGTCACCGTTGATTGCGCAGTGGAACCATCAAAGGGACAGGTAAATGCAACGGCAATAGTAGCTATAACTTTTATGTCATCTTCCTTTGCCAATACCAGAATATCCAAAGTCACCGCTTCGGTTTCCGCCATGCTCATAGAGGCATTTGCGTGTGCCATACCTTCGCTGCCATAGAGCACCATGGTGACTGTTTTGGCACCGGCATCACGGGCTAACTCGTAACCTTTCATGTTGGGAATAAGCGCAACGGTTGACGTGGCGAATCCATCACGCCTGAGTCCAGCAAATACCTGTCCGGTAGATGCCATGGCAGGGACCGCTTTGGGTGATACAAAACTACCGACTTCTATGTGTGGAACACCCGCCGCCGCAATTGCCTTCACCAATTCAATACGTTGTTCAACGGATAGTATTTTTTGCTGGTTTTGTAATCCATCTCTTGGACCCACATCAGTTATAACAACGCGTCGAGCTGTCATCGAATGATCCCCATTACTTTCATTTGTGAAATTTTTTCTTCGCTTAGACCTAACAACTGAGTCATGACTTCATCGGTATGCTGCCCGAGTGTGGGTGCTGGAGAAAATATCTCATCGGCGTTTCGCGACAACTTAATCGGATTACCAGGCCCTTTGGTAGAGCGGCCATTAGGATGATGTAAGTCGACGACCATGTTGCGGTGTAATACCTGAGTATCAGAAAGTGCCTGACTGAGACTATTTACTGGCGCGCAGGGGATACGTTTGTCTTCGAGTTGAGATAGCCAAAATGCGCAGGTATTAACCCTCAGTAATGCATTCAAGGTACTAGTAATCATCTCCCGGTCTTCCCATCGACCGGGTTGACTATCGTATTTCACATCGTCGAAGGCAGGTGCGTGGACTACCTGTTTGAGATTTTGCCAAAAATTATCGGTAATAATCGCAATTACGATGAAGCCGTCAGAGCAGGTAAAGGTGTCATAGGGAACATGGACGAAATGGCTATTGCCAATCGGGTATGGGTCATTTCCAGATAAGAAGTGCATTGTGGCCATATAGTTGAGCATAGAAATTTGGCAGTCCAACATTGAAATATCTACGTGTTGACCCTGCCCGCTTCGCTCTCGCTCATACAGTGCTGCTAAAATACCCATGACCCCAAACATCCCACCGCCAAGGTCTCCAATAGGAATGCCAGCGCGCACCATATGCTGCTGATTTACCCCAGTGATAGACATACCACCACCCATTGCCTGCGCTACCTGATCAAATGCAGGTCTTTTACTACCCGGGCCATCCGAGCCAAACCCGGAAACGGTGCAGGTAATAACACGAGGATTAACCTCGCTGAGTGATTGGTAGTCAATGCCTAATCGCTCGGGGACCCCGGCTGCAAAATTACTAATGACAATGTCGACGTGCTTCACCAGATCCTTAAAAAGTGCTAACCCCTGTTCAGTTTTAAGATCTACCGCAACACTCTTTTTATTGCGATTTAACGTTATATAATAGGCTCCCATTCCATCCAGAGAATTATTAGGATCTGTCGCCAATAGCTTGCGAGTACCCTCTCCATGGCAGGGTTCTACTTTTATAGTTTCAGCCCCTAAATCAGCCAATATCATGCTGCCATAAGGCCCCGATAGCATATGCGTTAAATCAAGTACTCGAACATTGGAAAGCGCTTGATTCATAGCGCTGGCTCTTGGGTATGCATCACCGCAAAATTTAACACGCATAAGCCACCATCAAGGGCCTCATCACAGCTCTTGTGGCGAATTTGCTTAAGGCACCACGCCTTGTCTAAAGTATAAATATCCATTTATCTCCAGAGTGTTATTGCCACCAAAAAAGCCTATTCAAGCTAACTATTGACCTGTAAAATCGTAGTTTGCTGACAGGACGTTGGAAAAATACCGCTTAATGGTATATTGTTATACCAAAGTATCAATTTGGGTACAACCTCTATTTTTGACTAACTCATCATTAAAAGGAATCTTATGAAGCCCACCACAGGCGACATACTGTTTAGTCACAGCCAACGAAATAAGGTATCCGAAGAAGCGCCCTCACCGCTGTATCATCAGCTCTATCGTCTTATTAAAAGCTATATTATCGATGGCACTTTTCACCATGGTGAAAAACTACCCAGTGAAAGGGAGCTAGCAGAAGCATTTGATGTATCACGTATTACCGTTAAACGAGCCGTTAATGAGCTCGCTGCAGAAGACTTGGTCGAGCGTGGCCGCGGCAAAGGTACGCATGTCACACATAAGTACACTCCCAAGCCAGTGCAAGCACCCCTGCTGGGTGTTTTGGAAGAAATTGATAGTATTGCGCAGAACTCAGTCGCGCAGGTGATCGATTGCCGCGTTATAGTCCCGCCGCAAACTATCCGTGGAGAGTTTTCAATCGACGGCAATGAGTCGCTTTTTCACTTAGTGCGAACACGTGAACGTGCAGGTGCTATTTTTGGTTACTTTGATAGTTGGAGCGCTGGTGTTGATATGCCTGACAGCACTGACATTTTTATCAATCAATCACGTCATCAATATTTTCGTGAAAGTGGCATGAACGTTAGCCATATTAATCAAACAATCAGTGCGGTGCCTGCCAGTGAAACTATTGCTGCTTATCTAGAAATAGAAGTAGGTTTTCCGTTGCTAAGTCTCGTACGCCGTTCTTACTACCTGCAGAATGATAAAGAGGTTTTGGTTGATTACTTGTTAGCCCTCTACAACACTGAATTGTTTCAATATCAAATGGACCTTAAGTTAGATTAGCGCCACCGCTGAATAACACTGTAAGACAACTATTTTTTAGCTATCGCAGCACTTTTCACCGCTTTGAATAGGAGGGCAGACGACATCTCCAAAAGAACAAAATACACAACAATCACCGGTATTCGGCTTTAAAATTATTTTACAATTTAAACATTCATAAAAAAACTGGCAGCTGTTAGTAGACATTATTTCCGTCTTTTTAAATGCACACTTAGGGCAGGTAATGGTTGAGTTCAGTTTCATAATCGATACTTTTTAGTTAAAGTTAATCACTAATTTCTAGCCATACAAACATCGTCAAAAATCAAAAGTCCTTTATAACTTGCGATGGGGTCCAGGGAAAAAACGATTAGTGGTTTGCTGATAATCTTTATACGCAGGTCTTTTTTGGGCAGAGAAGTACTCCGACGGTACCGCACCCGTTACATAAACCAAGGTGCTATACATAACTCTGGAGGTAAATAGTAGACTTAAACCAAGCAGCCACCAAATGATAGTATTTTCAGCATCCTGCAATGCCAACCAAGAAGGTATCGCAGCGATGGTAAGGCCATTCCATACCATCCACTCAGCAAAATAATTGGGATGTCGGCAGTAGCGCCACAATCCCACGTTGCAGACTTGACGTTGCTTGCCCGCTTTCTTCATTTGTTGTAAAAAGGTGATTTTTTGTAGGTCCGCCACGGTTTCCATGGCGAATGCCAACAACCAGACCACTAATCCAATGATCTCTAATACTAAAAACTCTGGGCTACTATTTGAGGCGATAATAAAAATGGGGATTGCCAAAAATGAAGCATTAGCCAAGCCTTGAGAGATGGCATCTACCTGCAGAGCCAATGCTACGTTTGTTTTACCCTCTTTTTCCCAGCGTATGCGTTGATATTGATAACGAGGAAACTCCTTCTTCAACAAACCCATTTGCCACATTTTCAAAGCGCCCAAACCCATGCGCAAACCAACAAGAATAAGGACAATACTAACAACCAGTGACCGAACCCAATAACCGTCGCTGAGGAAAAAACTGACTATGCCAAGTAACACCAGTCCCCAAGGCCAACCAATATCCACATAACTCATTCGGCCTGTACGCCAAATGGGTATGCATACCACCCCAGTAAAAAGAATCAGCTGGCCAAGGCCATTGATCAAACTTATGTTAGCAAACGACGCGGTATTTAAAATCAAAGCCCAACCCAGGAGAAATGGATAAAGGGGACGGAAGTAATTCATCACTAGTTAAATTTCCTTTTTAAAGTGTTGGTGTGTAAATCGGCTATTCTGATAGCGACAAGGAACTCAATGAATGTTTAGCAATATCACTGCCTTGAAAATAAATATCCCGCCATTCTTTATCTCGATAGAGGACTGTTTGGTCGCTAAAGTTTTCAGAATCTGGTGAACCTGACTGGCTATATGACAAAATGGCCTGAGCTTGCGGGCCCTCATCAGTAAAATTAACTGTCATTATAAAACTTGAGCCGTGAGCAATATTGTAGCCGCTGCTGCTGAGAGTTTTGCTATCACTCACATGATCATTGCTTCCAGAGAATATTGCAGAATCTATGTAAGGGCGCGTCACTTGAAGATTGGCAATACCCTCATGGCTATTACCTCCATGCACGGGGATTACAGTACCTGCTCGATGCGCTGTTTGTAGATCTCCTAGCTGAATATCTAACGCAATACCCGCATCGTTTAGGAGCATAACAGCCTCTGCGAGTGAAGTAAGACCGCGCTCTCCTTTAGCAAGTCCCACTGGTGTCAGCGCAGGATTTTTTACATCGAATTCACCACCAAACAAGGGGCCCTTAAATCGTGTAGCGGTGATGTCATAACGCGTTATCCATTCTCTAAATAACACCGCACCTCGGCTGTCTAGATTGTAGCGATTATCCCAGTTGTTTAAAATCTTACAGGCATTAGTTAAATCAAGCGTGCCCTCACCTAGTGAGACTTTTGAATTTTGTTGGCAACGCACCAGTAATTCCGGCTTGAGTAGATGTGCAGCTAAGCCTGAATTATCAAACAGTGCCGTTTGAATCTCTTTAGCTGAAAACAGCCCATCCTCACCACGAAAATCAAATCCGGCTAGCCCATCCAGTAAATGGATATTCATACGCGTGCGAACACTTCGTGGTGTTTCAGTGGCACCATATAAGGGGGAATAGCCGGTAGCTGGGCGCTTAGGATCGCTCAGCCAATAGCTGTCATTTGAATTGAAGACATAATAATCACTTTCAATCAACGGCCGCTGTTCAAATGGTGTTGTGCCCGGAATCAAAGCATCTGGATGAGTCACCCATTCATCTCGACGAGTACTTCCATCCAGAATGACTAGCCCTTTGGTTAAATATAATTGCTTTAATTGAGGTACCTGCTCGATACGATTATTCCAGGCGTCTATTGCCTCAGAACTGAGCGCTCCCACATTACTGTTATCAAGATAGACTGCCCGGCCGTCTGCGCTGGTTGATATGGTATTTACCCATGGCATGGCATTGTAAGTTTTGTGTGCTTGAATAAATTCATCCATAGATTGGGCTTGCCCCATTGCCAACCACTGAGCCATCACCTGGATATTGTCACTATTAGCATCACGAGTGGCATAAGCTTTTTCCGTGGTCCATGCCAGGCCCGGCATTTGGATGATTGGACCGTGGTGACTGAACCAAATGGGCGAGGTTTGAACTTCTACCCCTTCGCTTGTTAGCACGCTAACAGATACATCACGCATTTCAAGTGAACGCCATTCACCCTCATAACGATATTGTGTTGGATCATCCGGATTCAAGGTCAACTCATAAAACACTACGCGTTTGGAATCCGATACGGTATGTGTCCACCCAATGGCATTATTGAACCCGATGGCAACGCCAGGGTTTCCTACCAAGTTAGTACCGTATACGTCTAACTCGCCAGGGATAGTTAAATGCTTTTCCCAAAAGCGGCTGGTCCCATACCACGGGTAATGTGGGTTAGCTAGAAGCATACCCTTACCATTTTCAGTGGTTTTACTTCCAAATGCCCAGCCATTGGATCCCATACCTTCGAGTTTAATAGCATTGAGTGCGGCTATCTGCTGTGATGGGGACACTTTTATAGTGGCTGTTATTTCAGGCGGCTGAGCTGCTACAACAGCACCAGCCATGCGAGTAATAGTATGTACTGAGGCCACATACTGAGCCATAAAATCTTCGGCACTTGCGGGCTTGACCCAAGGTGCATGATCGCACCAAGAATTGAATTTTCCTGCAGAATCCTCTAAATATCTGTTATAGCCTGCGGTATATCCCTCAATCCAGTCTTTGATTTTTCCTGTCTGAGCAGTAAGCGCTTCACGCCCCTTCGCTTGCATATTTAGCGCGTGCATCACCATATCACTATAAATATAAGCTTTATCAGGCCCCGCACCCAAATATTGTGCGGCCTCACCTTTTGCGGTAATGAGAGCAACAGCCATATTACACACTTGATCTTGTCCAGAAGCATAAGCTTCGCCATAGCCTAAACTGCCGTAGTCCGCCGCTTTAATATGGGGTACACCAAATGTTGTACGCGTAATATCTACTTGATACTGTGATGAATCTTTGGTCTCTGACTGACAGGCGGCCAGTGCCATCATTATTATGCACAGTGGAACAAAAATCTTTTTCATCTACTGCCCTTCGTATAAGTTACTGCATTAGGTAAGGTGGCAATAGTGTAGTTTTACAGAGAAATTTTTCAACCCTTTTAGAGACCTCTGTATCAATAGATTTGACACATGAGATTTAATATAAAAGAGCTTTACTGCTAAGTGATTTTTCATTTGAGATTTTGATACCGTATAAAAATATAAACTGCAGAAAACATCTACCAAACGGCAAAAATTAGTCATTTTTTATTCTATTTTAGCTTATCCATTGGCAAACTAGAAATTGTGTAAGCAAGTTATAGCAGAGTAGTTGTCAGAGACGGAGGCAGAAAAAGTGATAGTAATTTATGCCTTTTTTAGTAGTTTAGTTAGTTGTTAACGATGTGAGTGCCCGCAATACTGCATGCCCTAGTATCGCTTCTATTAAGACATACAAATAAACTACTTTCTCTGCGCCAACTATGAATTTAAGACGCTCTAATTAGGGTACCGTAATCTCCATTACCCTTAGCAATACTCGTAAAAGCTGACGCCTCACGAGTATCGACGATAGCTATAGTATCAACACCTGATTCTAACAGTGACAGAGCTTCTTCTACTTTTGGAATCATACCATCCACTATGATCCCGCTATTAATATGCTCTCTTGCCGCGGTTGCATCTAAATAAGGAAACCGACTCGTGGGATCTTTTATATCGTGAAAAATACCACCGACACCGGTTACAAAAATCAGGAGCTCTGCAGACATTTGTCGCGCTATCTGAACAACTGTGGTGTCCGCATTAATATTAAAAACATCACCGCTAGGGTCCACACCTAAAGATGCGATTATCGGCACTAGATCAGCTGACAACAAGTGATCTAAGAGAATAGTGTTAATCGATGTAACATCCCCCACTTCTCCAAAGTCTATAAGCTCAGAACCTCCACCAGACACCCGGGTGGGCGGGCGTTTTTCAGCCTGAATAAGCTTCCCAGAAGCTCCATGGCATCCAAAACCATCGATGCCATGTGCGTGCATCAACGATACGAGATCTACGTTTACTTGGCCACATAACACTTGTTTGACCAACACTAGATCTTCTTTACTAGTAATACGTCGCCCGGCTACTTTACGAGGTTGGATGCCACAACGAGACTGCATAGTTGATAGCTGCGGACCGCCGCCATGCAGAACCACCACTCGCCAATTTTCGTTTAGGAGCCCTATAATGTTTTTTGCTAAACCAATCCGTTGATTGTCATCAAGTAGAATGTCGCCGCCTACTTTGACTACGGCAAGAGGTCTCTGACTCACTTTAGCGCTCGCCTGATCACTCATGGCCACATACCTAGTGGGTCGAGCTTGTAGTTGTTATCGTGACCCGTCATCAAATTAAAATTTTGCATAGCCTGGCCTGCACCACCTTTAATAAGATTATCCAATACGCTGGTTACACACAGAGTTTTTGATCCGTCAGTGTGCATTTCACTGATATCAATACCAATTTCTATACGAGCAGAGTTTTTGATGGCAACAACCTCAGGTGCAACTCCTTTAGGTAGCACCGAAATTAATGGGAAACTTTGGTAGTAATCTTCATACATCAAACGCAGTTCATCTTCACTAACACCTACCGGCATATCCAACTGAGTAATTGACATCATTCCTCTGGACAGTGGCGCAGAGACCGGTACAAAATCAAGTTTGACCTCACTTGCACCAGCGGCCGTCAATGTTTGCACTATTTCTGGCGTATGCTGGTGATTGAATACCTTGTAGGCTTTTAAATTATTGGTGCGAACAGCGTGATGATTACCCATTTGCGGATGCACACCTGAACCACTTGAACCGGTTAATGCCACAATCCTAACCGCAGATTTATGCATATGCCCAGCATTTGCCAGCGGCAACAATGACGTTGCTATACAGGTAGCAAAACAACCGGGGTTGGCTACATGCTTAGCTGTTTTAATTTGCTGTGCATACAACTCTGGCATCCCATAAACAAAGGACCCTAAACGCTCAGGACAGGGATGTTGATCGGCATAGTATTGTGTGTAATCGTTGAGGTCTTTAAGACGAAAGTCTCCTGACAAGTCGATAATTCGTACATCTAGATCAAATAATTCCATCGCAACCTGCGCTGTTACTACATGGGGCATTGCTAAAAATACAATGTCGGCCCCAGCGGCGCATTCACAGGGTGGTATATCTTCAAGAATAACGTCACTAAGCCCCCAAAAGGAGCGATTAACTTCGCCAATATTTTTCCCGATGTGATCCTTGCTAGATACACGCAATATTTCTACGTCTTCACGGCTTAGTAAATTACGCAGTAACTCTGCTGCAAGATAGCCGGAGCCACCAATAATAGAGACTTTAGTTTTTTTCATAAGATACTCTCTGTTAAATTATCTTCGGGCCTAATTATGACCAGAGCTCGCTGCCCAATAGCGACATTTTCGTTAGGAAATAAAATTCGCTCGCCACCATTAGCCACAATGTATTCATAGCCTTTGTCGGTTGCCAATACATCACCAATATCAAACTCAGTAAAATTGACCGTGTCACCGGGAAAACAAAGGCGAAAATGTTCGGTGTGTTTTATTACCTCAACCGCGACACTAAACCGTTTGACGGGATTTTTAATCATAGATAAATCTTCATCCCCAACGATCGAGCGCGCTAGCCCCTTTATTACTGCGGAGAACTCACCTAAGTCATTTTCACCAAACGGTTTTACTTGTCCAAGCTCTAAAGTGAAACTTGTTGCACCACAGGTATTCGCTGTAAATGACGAATAAGTTGGGCTTTTTTGTTGTGTACTTAATATGGCCTGGATACCCCAATGACCAAGTAAGCCATATTGATAGTCAGCTTCTGACATTCCAGTGGCATTTGGTGAGATCGCGAACTGCGTGTAAACAGAGCCTCTAATAGCTGTATGCAGATCGTAATGTATTTTTTTTACAGCCTCTCGATTAAAAAAATCCTGGCTAAGCTCCATTAGTCGTTGGCTTCTATGTCGCTCATTACTCTGGTCGGTTTGATGTGTAAAGTTACTACTAAACAGCCGGTTCATGTTTTCATCAACTTCTCGACTACCCGCATTTATAGCCTCTGGGTTGGCGATCACAATTAATAGATTGTGCTTAACAACTATTTCCCCTGCAAAGATATCAGTCACTAGTTGGTCGATAATTTCTATAGGTGCTGTCTCATTACCATGAACACCTGCTGTCAATAATAATGAGTTTTGCAGCGAATCACCCTGCGGATGAAAATACAGAACACCATTATCCCAAAGTTCGACCCTTACATTGTTGCCTAAGACTACATGAGACTGCACCACCATAGGCTTTTGATCTAGTGTGAATTCTACAAAGCTTTGTGTACCAAATAATTTTTGCTGAGCACTTGTCATTGCATTACACCTGCTGAAACTCATAAAAACTGCCTAATTTCATCATTTGCGTTAACTCATCTAACGCAGCCCTGCTCTCTAAGAGCAAATCCGGATCAGCTAAGTCGCCAGCGCAGAGTTCATCTCGATAATGTTTGTCGACCCAAGCATTCAGTGTCAAAAACAAATCCTCGGTAAATACGAAAGATGGATTAATATGCGCGAGCTCTTGCTCATTTACAACAACTCGTAACCGCAAGCAGGCAGGTCCACCACCATTACGCATACTTTGACGAACATCGACAAACTCCAAATGCTTAATGGGTGTATCTTGCTCGATGAGATCTAGCAAATAACTATGCACACTCCTGTTTTCTTGGCTCTCCATTGGCAATATCAATGTCATACCTTCACTGCCGGGGACATTAACTAATTGCGAGTTGAACAAGTAAGACTTTATCGCATTATCCAAAGACACCTTTTGTTCAGACACTTCTATAAAATGGACAGGCTGATCGCCATAGGCACTCTTCACTTCTTTAAATAAACTAGCCTTATCTGCAAATGCAAGCTCATGCATGAATAGAACATTTTTGTTACTCACGCTGACCACGTCATTATGAAACCCGCCGGCATCGATAACCTGCGAGCTTTGACACGCCATAACTACCTTGCTGGATGATAAACCATGTTTTCGGGCTATCGCCGTTGATGCCTCTAAAGACTGCCTTGCCGGAAAACGATTACTTGATCTTGAAGGACCAAAATCGTGCCGACCATAGACAAATAGCTCTACACCTTGCTCACCATATTCAGCACATAGTCGATTATGATTGGCGGCGCCTTCATCGCCTAAATGTATTCCGCCAAGTAGCGCATCATGGTGACAGAAATGATCATCATTATTGAAAATGACTTTAAGGATATTACTAGTCATGTTGTGCTCTATGGAGCGATGAAACATGCTTTTTAAGTTGGCGGGCGTAAAGTGGACTCGCCCATCATTAGTGTCGCTGCTGGGTGATACTGTAGCGGCATTAGCGGCCCACATTGAGGATGCTGAGTAGCACATTGCCAATAACCCAGGTGCAGATTTATGGACCTTTTCTATCACCGCTTGATCAGTGCCTCTAAATCCCATTTGCCGCAATGTTGGAATATGCGGCCGCTCCTGAGGAATTAGAATACCTTGCTTTAGCCCCAATTGGTGTAAACGATACATTTTTGCCAAGCCTTCTTTGGCGGCTTGACGTGGATGTGACACGCGTTTGGCATTATTGGTTGAGGCCAAATTACCCTGTGATAAACCCGCATAATTATGGGTATTTCCAATGAGTCCATCAAAATTCATCTCAACGGTATGGGACACGTTTCACTTCCTATTTTTATCAAAAACCATAACCAATAAGCAAGGCAACTCAAACTAAAATGCACTTACAATTTTACATATCTAACAGAATCATCTATTGATAACTTCAACGCTTCTAATGTGGCAGCTGGCAGCTTTACAGTGCCATCAACCATTATTGTAATGCCACTAATACAGGTCGCAAAGGACGTAATATCACTGCCACATACCAAGTACTGAGTGTCATCGGAATGGGCCGCTTCGCCTGAAATAGTTCCAACTGCGCTAGACCTAATGGTGTCGAGTTGGTCAATAAATGTATCAACACTAGGAGCGCCATCAAAGATATCGATCTGACCACGCCAAAGAAAGCCCTCTTTTTCCAGCATAGCCAAGGCCGCCTTACCCTGATCATTGGGGCGACCAATCACATCTCGCGCCTCTTTGGAGAGTAAATTGACATAAATAGGCTGCTTGGGCATCAAGTCAGCAATAAACTGATTACCATTTACTGCACCAAATAAATCAGCTGCCGCAAAGTCCATATCGAAAAAATGCTGGCCTATGGCATCCCAAAATGGAGACCGGCCATGTTCATCAAAATAACCACGTAAATCCGCCATCACCTGGTCAGGAAACCGATGTCTAAATTGGGCCATGAACAAGTAACGGCTGCGAGACAGTAACTTACCATTACCTTTTTTACGGTAAGGTTGATCCAGAAATAATGTCGCCACTTCAGCAAAACCCTCGAAATGGTTGGACAGATTGAGTGTTTCAACACTCACCTTTTTATCTAAGGCTTTACTGCTGTGAGTAACCTTATTAATTTTGTAGGAGTAAAACTGATCATCCTCACCCAATTGCGAGATAATGCCCGCGGTACCCGCCAATCGCTTAGTTTCAGTATCTTCCATAACCAGCAAATAGTTTTCACGCCCAGGTTCGGTAACCTGCTTGGACAAACTCGAGGTTGATTTTTCAATTTTTTTGATCAATGCATCCCGGTCCGGTGGCAATGTAGTCATCCCCGGATACGCTGCCTCAGCTAAGCGCATTAAATTGTCAATGTCCTCTTCCCTAATTGGCCTAACAATAATCATAATAAATGACCTTCATATCACATTTAGCTTCAAATTAAATTTTGCAGGGAAACTTACAATACCTTCGCCATTACGCTGCGTACCGACTCATCAAATATATCAACGATATTATCAATATCTTGGTGAGTACAAATGAGCGGTGGTGAAAATGCCATTGAATCCAACGATGGTAATGGTCGTGAAATTAGTCCGTTTTCATAGCACTGCTGTGCAATTTTGGCGGAGATTTTCGTCTCTTTATCAAAATATGTTTTGTTGGCTTTATCTTTGACTAACTGCACTGCAGCGATCATCCCTGTACCGCGCACCTCTGCAACAAAGCTATCATTGGCAAAGCGCTGCTTTAATTGTTGATGAAAATAGGCACCCACGGTCGCCGCGTTATCAACCAAATTTTCTTTTTCGATAATATCTAAATTGGCCATTGCAACCGCCGCGCCAATGGGGTGCCCTGCATAGGTATAACCATGGGCAAAATTGCCGTACTTTACCGAGCCTTCTTTAAGTAGCTGCCAGATTTCATCAGTCACAAAAGAAGCCGAAAAAGGGAAATAACCACTGGTTAATGCCTTTGCCGTTGTCATCATATCGGGCTTAAGATCGTATAATTCGCTACCAAACCATTTGCCTAAGCGGCCATAACCACAAACAACCTCATCTACGATAAATAAAATATCATAGCGTTTAAGTACCTTTTGTATTGCCTCAAAATATCCTTGCGGAGGAGGCACCACACCGCCTGCACCCAATACCGGCTCAGCAATAAATGCAGCTACAGTGTCCTTACCTTCACGCAAAATCATCTCTTCTAACTGCTGTGCACGCCGTGCTGAAAATTCTAGCTCCGTTTCTCCGTCTAATCCATGGCGGAAGAAGTCCGGTGACTCAGTGTGTAATATATTGCTCATCGGCAGGTCAAATGCCGTGTGAAACGATGGCAAACCTGTCAGGCTAGCTGTTGCTAAAGAGGTACCATGATAGGCTTGCCACCGAGAAATTATTTTCTTCTTTTCTGGTTTATTGCGGATATTGTTGATATACCAAACAATTTTTACCAAGCTATCATTTCCATCAGATCCACCACTGCCAAAAAACACTTTGGTCAAGCCACTGGGTACTTTCTCTAATAAACGTTCTGCTAACTCTATTTGCGGTGCGTTGGACATGCCTGAAAACGTATGATAATAGCTGAGCTTTAGCGCTGATTTTTGCATAGCATCTGCTAACTCTTCACGGCCATAGCCAACATTGACACACCACAAGCCAGCTACGGCATCAATCAGTTGCTTGCCCGAATGATCACGTAAATAAATCCCTTGTCCAGACTCAATAATTTTAGAGCCGTTACGCGCAAAATCATCGGCATTAGTTGCAGGATGTAAAATACTACTCGCATCAATGGCAGTTAAATCTTTCATCAGATATCACCTATCAGTTTCTGTTGCGGCCAATCACATTTAATTGCATTAACAAACACATGAGTAGCGGTCTAAATACAATGATGGTAACCATATAGAACGTCAAACGATATAGTATTTGTTTATATAAATTGTACTGATATTTGTCATATTGGTAGATATAAATGTCATTTATTACAACTTTTAGCCATACTGGGTCCCCTGTCACAAAATCAGCCCTATAATTATGCAAAATAAAAATCGGACGGTGAGCTATGACTCACTAGATCGGAACCTCATATCAATGCTTCGTACAGATGCTAGAGCCTCGATATCCGCGCTCGCGCAATCATTAAAAGTATCCCGAGGGACCGTACAAAATCGCCTTGATCGATTAATTGAAACAGGTGCCATTATTGGTTTTACGATAAGAGCCAGTGCAAGTGTTGATGACGGTGCTATCCGCGCCATCATGTTGATTGAGGTAACAGGTAAGTCTACCTCCCAAATAATTACTAAATTGCGAGGATTGCCTGAATTACAAAAGGTGCATACTACCAATGGTGCGTGGGATTTAGTTGCCGAAATTCAAGCATCCAGTTTAGCTGACTTTGATAAGGTGTTACGAGAAGTGCGGTTAATTGACGGTATTGCGAATAGTGAAACCAGTATCCTGCTAAGCACTATATAGCTGGAACAAGCACCGCAAAAGCGCTGCCTTTTATCCTGAGTTAACCTCATAAAACGCTTAGACCACTTTGCGGCATGTGTGATGGCCGTATAAATTTGTGTGTACACCGCTACTTGCCATCCAATAGTGGGATGAGATTGTGGCCCAACAACCTCATACCATATTCATATTTACTCAGAGCATATCAAGTTTTTGATTCACAATATGCTGAAGTAAAGGGCTTTCCGAGGCGTTTTGAAAGGCTTTATCAATTTGTGCCGATCGATTTTGCATCACGAAGCGATAATTAGGGTGAGTAAAAATATACAATTCATTGTTATTGAGTGCCTCCACGACACGTTTGCCGACAATGGAGACTTCAATGCCGTTTTCGACCATTTTTTTCGTTTTGTTCGAGAAACTACTTTCAATCACCGCATTGGCAGTATCAGATTGGTACTGAACTGGGCGGTTTCTTTCAGAGTCATAAATACGTGTTTGAACAAAAGCAGGGCACAGGACAGATACATTAATACCCTTGCTCTTCAGTTCTCCAGCCCAACTTTCTGATAAGGCTACCACAGCAGCTTTTGTGGCGGTATAAGCCCCACTGTAAGGCACCCCACCCATACCTGCCATTGAGGCAACGTTCACAACCCATCCACCTTCACCATGCCGTTTAATCAGCGGGACCATAACTTTGGCGCCATAAACTACGCCCATCAGATTAACGTTCAGTGCCCATTGCCATCCTTTTGTTTCCTGACTCTCAATTGATCCCGAATCGCCACCAACGCCCGCATTATTGACAACCATGTGAACCTTCCCGAAGCGAGCTATTGCTTGCTCCCCAACTATTTGCCACTGGGTTTCTTCAGCTACATCTAGCGCGACTGTCAACACCGAAATCCCTTCTTCTTCGAGCTCTAAACGCGCTTTTTGAAGATTTGTTTGGTCAATGTCTGCGAGTACAATATTCATTTTTTGTGCACCTAACGCTTTGGCAATAGATAAACCAATGCCCTCAGCACCCCCACTAATGACCGCAGTTTTTCCTGCAAATTGAGACATATTACGTTTTCTCCGATGATGATTTTATTCGCGAATTTTAGATCGAACCGTACTTTTTTTGAGAGTAAGTGTTTAAGACTTTCTCTGCAGGTATGCAATTCACCATACTATGAAAGTGACCTTACAAATAGGCCTTCACCACAATTTTTATGGAAGAAATACTGTTAGATTAATACTTATTGTAAGTAGTAAAAGGACAAGAATTAGACTTGAGAAGTACTCCCATACTAAAATCTGAGTGGTGTGTTGTGCTGCATAAGATGCAAGGTTAGTACGGTCACTATTTTGCTATGATTTTTGCACATAGCCGGACTAGTCATGCTAGCGCTCAATAAATACTGTGGCCGTAAGTAATTCCCACCAATAGTTGGTCTATCATCAAAAAAAACGCGTATGTTGGTTATGATTCGCACCTGTATGCTGTATTATTGTGGGACTGTTTTGAGTCAGATGAGTCGCTCAATAATAAAACACTTATTACTATCAAAGAAAAATAATAATTTCGGGGTAAATGAATGGACAAGCCTAACCTTTTTAGACGATCAATAATGTTTGTGGTTCATCTTTGGAGAAGAATAATGGATGTTAAGGTTAATCCATTAAAGTACATTCCAGATCAAAGTTTGCAGTCATACTTTATGGTGGTGCTATTTACCATATGGAGTGTAACCTTTGGCTTTATTGCTACCTATTACTTTGGCTGGCTGGGCTATAGCACCACTGCAAGTGTAATTGTTCACCTAACTATATTAATACCGATTATGATCACAAATGCAGTATTTGTAGACGCCGAAAGAACGGGCGAGGACTGGTTAAAAGAATGGACAGAAGAACAAAGCAAATATAAGTTGTTTACGAATAGGCTAAAAATGAAAAATATTGTTCGCTGGAACTCCGACACGGAGGCTTAAAAACGCTCGCAAAGGTTAGGCCTCACCGTGTTCTAAAATAGCGGGGTCAGCGCCCCGTAAAAAAAGCGCCCATGTTAAAAGGTATACATTCCAACGAGCTGCCAATAGTAGAACACCAATGAATCTTGGGTTTCTTGTTTTTGCTACCCACAT
>ENA-OSJC01000427-OSJC01000427.1-marine-metagenome-genome-assembly--contig:-NODE-427-length-41647-cov-5.507121_pt1 | contig 41647 bp, 42 predicted proteins | sample MGYA00237885_ERZ534234 | MGnify/ENA primary metagenome ERZ534234 (study PRJEB26413, sample SAMN06343907) | marine metagenome | isolation source: coastal waters | place: Atlantic Ocean: West Antarctic... | reverse complement strand
TCAATATTATTACCTATTATTTTAATTTCACCTGGAAAACGACCATGGACTGAATCATATTTCATTAAGTGAACTAGTGTTTCAAGTGGTGCGGGTGCATTTATTGATACTACTTCAATGTCGGTACGCCCACTTTCAATAATTGCTGCTAGTGTGGAACGGCCAATGCGGCCCATGCCGTTAATTGCAACTTTTAATGTCATTTTAGTTTCCGATAACTGAGCACCAATCCTGCGGGTGATGCGAATGATTTCCTATCATTTTATTAATAGTTTATTGCGTAAATGTAAAAGGCAAAGGTAAGCTTTAAGGATTTTATATTACATATTTTCAACATGTTACCGCTAACATTCCATCTTTTATCACTATCAGCTTGCCTGTTAGCGATAACAATAATCATAAGCTTATTATAAAAGGCCTTTTGCTTTTTCTACAATGTTATCTGCAGTGATTCCAAATTTTTCATAAAGCTCTTCCGCGGGTGCAGATGCTCCAAATGATTCCATACCGATAAATGCAGCTTTGTTGTGCTTTCCACGCTCTCCAGTAAGCCAACGATCCCATCCTTGCTGCACGGCCGCTTCAATGCCTATACGCACAGGGCCTGCTGGTAGAACTCTACGCCTATATGTTTCATCCTGTTCAGCAAAAAGTTCCATACAAGGCATTGAAACCACACGTGTTCCTATACCTATTGCCTCTAATTTATTTTTTGCATCCAGTGCAATTTCTACTTCAGAGCCAGTTGCTATTATAATAACCTGACGTTTACCTTCAGATTCAGCCAACACATATGCACCCAAACTCACCATATTTTTATTTGTATGCTTTGTGCGGACTGTAGGCAAACTTTGCCGGGTCAAAGACAATACTGATGGAGTAGTTTTTGTTGTTACAGCCAGCTCCCATGCTTCGGCTGTTTCCACAGTATCAGCTGGGCGAAATACCCACGTGTTTGGTGTTGCACGTGAAATAGCCAAATGTTCAACTGGCTGGTGAGTAGGGCCGTCTTCACCCAGTCCAATACTATCATGAGTGTAAACATAAACTACAGGTATTCGCATTAAAGCTGCTAATCTCATAGATGGACGAGCATAGTCTGTGAAACACATAAATGTTCCCCCATATGGGCGGACCCCACCATGTAAAACCATCCCGTTCATAGCGGCTGCCATACCGTGCTCTCGAATGCCATAAGCTACATGGCGGCCATCTCTGTTGTCTGCATCAAACCATTTCATTCCTTTAGTAATAGTATTATTTGAGCCAGTTAAATCAGCTGACCCACCGATAGTTTCTTGCATGATTGAATTAATAATTTCTAAAGTTGTTTGGCTAGACTTGCGTGTCGCCATTTGTGGAGCAGTCTCCGATATTTCTTTTTTAAGACGTTTTATTGAAGCTGATAGTTTTTTTGGTACATCAAGATTCATTACACGATTAAATTCAACTTGCTTCCTAGCAGATAGCATAGTAAATCTATTTTCCCATTCGATACGTTTACTAGATCCTTTTGATCCAATTTCCTCCCAGGCAGTTTTAACGTCTTTAGGGATTTCATATGCGGGGTAGGGCCAATCATAAAACTCGCGCATCTGCATTAATTGATCACTTTTAATGTTATAACCATGGCCACCAGCTGTATTCTCTACGCCTATAACACCTAGTGCAATACGCGTCTGACAAGCTATCATAGATGGCTTTGAGCTCTTCTTTGCTTCAGATATTGCTTGATCGATAGCTGATGGATTGTGGCCGTCTACAGTAAAAACTGACCATCCAGCCGATTCAAAGCGTTTCTGCTGATCTGTTATATCGGATATGTTTATCTCACCATCAATAGAGATATTATTATCATCCCACATTACGATTAGATTGCCTAAGGCCTGTTTTCCAGCCAAGGTAATAGCCTCTTGGCTTACACCCTCCATTAAGCAGCCGTCCCCTGCAATAACGTATGTGAAGTGATTAACAATTTCTTTGCCATAACGTGACTGCAGCGACTGTTCTGCCATAGCAAAGCCAACTGCATTTGAAATTCCTTGACCTAATGGTCCTGTTGTAGTTTCAATACCTTTCGCATGACCATATTCTGGGTGACCAGCTGTTTTTGCTCCCCATTGGCGGAAGTTTTTAATCTCATCTAATGTCATATCTTCATAGCCTGTTAGGTGTAACAAAGCGTAAATTAACATTGATCCGTGGCCTGCAGACAGGATAAAACGATCACGATCTGCCCAATCTGGATTTTTTGCATCAAACTTTAAGTGATTTTGAAATAAAACAGTTGCTACATCTGCCATTCCAATTGGCATTCCTTGATGACCAGACGCAGCAGCATGAACTGCATCTGCTGCTAAAATACGTATTGCTGCAGAATTCCTCCAATGTTTAGGATGGTTTGTTTTGAGATCAGAAATATTCACAGTGTGCTCCCAGCATATAGCGGTTTATAGTATTGGTATGATATGTCTCTATAGTCGGTCAAGATCACAAGTACTTATAAACTATTATTTTTGTGCAATAATGTGATTTAAATGGTTAAAATGATTTAATATTAATATAAACGATGATTCGTGTGTAAAAGAGGTGTAAATGAACCAGATAGCTGCATTAAAAGAAGAATTTGAAGTTGCGTTAGAATCTCTTATGCATCGACTTGATCAACTAAAAGCTCCTATTGAAATTGATAACAGTAATGAAATAATTAATTTGAATGCTGAAAATTCTATATTAAGGATGCAAATTTCTGAAATGCAAAATTCCACTAATAAAACTCAATTAGAAAATAGTTATGAATTATTGCAAAATAACACTCAATTTGATTTGGAAACTATAGAAGACATTAAAAAACAGCACGTTCAAGACCTTCAAAATGTCCAGAATATATTAAACCAGCTTAAACCTTTGGTTGAGGAATAAATTATGTCACAAGTCACAATTCAAATTGGCGGCCGTTCATTTGACGTTGTTTGTCAGGAAGGTGAAGAAAATTTTCTTCATGCAGCTGCCGCTATGCTTGATGAAGAAGCTCAGAAGCTTAATGGTGTAGGTTCTCGTATTACAGAAAGCCGGATGTTGCTTATGGCAGGTCTACTACTGGCAGATAGAACTGCTGCCACTGAAGAAAAGCTTGCTGGTGTCGATAAAAATGTATTTTCGAAAGCTACGAACTCAGAGATAATGGATCATGCTAATCAATTAGAGGTTAAATTAAGAGCCGCTGAGGCTGAACTTGCTGTTGTTAAAGCTCAAAATTCTGAAAGCATTGAAGATAAGTCAAATTTAATTGAAACTAATAGCTTACGTAGAGAGCGGGATGATGCCGTAGCCACGCTACGGCAAATAGTTGATAAATTTAAATTAGTAGCAAATTCTTAAGTATTTGCTTCTCTGACTTTGTTAGCAGCTTCTTTGTTGAACGAAACATTATTCGCCTCAAGTAAGGTGTCTAAGTCACCTGATATCATCATGTCAGTGATAATATCACATCCTCCAACAAATTCACCTTTTACATATAATTGAGGTATCGTTGGCCAATCTGAAAAATCTTTTATGCCTTGCCTTATTTCTTCGTCAGCTAACACATTGACGTCTTTCCATTCGAGGTCTATGAAATTTAATACTCCTGCAATACGGCTTGAAAAACCGCATTGAGGCATAGATGAGGTTCCTTTCATATATAAGACAACATCATTTGTTTCGATAGTCTCTTTAATGAGTGCTCTTGCTATATCCGACATTTGAGTCTCCTATTCATTTAGTTCTGGATTTATTTAACTTAGATTAGCTAGAATGCAAGTCTGTTATAAGTAATAGTTAAAATTAGGCTTTTATTTTTGTAGTTAAAGCTAGTGCATGCAACTCGCCATTTGGGCCATCCATTTTGCCTTTAAGAGCTGCAAACACCATGCGATGTTGAGCTATCATTGATTTACCAGCAAATTCGTATGCTGAAATTATTGCTGACATGTGAACGCCATCGGCGCCATCCACTACAATATCAGCATCTGGAAATGCCTCAATTATAAGATCTTTTATTACTTGTGCCTCTATAGCCATGTGTAATACTCCGTTTTATTTATGTGAGCTTATATTTTTATATAGTTTATTATTAAAATTAAATCTACTATTTGTAATAATATATAAAATCAATTAGTTAATAAACTAAGTTAATGTTATTTTCTTATTCAGAAACTAGAGATCGCAATGTTGTTTCGAATGCTTTTTTTACAGTATCAATATCTATAATAGCTTCACCTAAATAAATGTTGCTTCCACCAAAACTTCCAACTAATTCAGCAGGAACACCGGCCGCTTTTGCAGCTAAAATAAGTGCTTGGCTATCTTTACAAGCAAGTAAATATCTAGCTTGATCTTCACCAAAAAACCAACCTGTATCGCCTGCTTTTAATTTTAACCCGACACCGGCAGATAACGCCATTTCTGTTGCTGCAACAGCAAGGCCCCCATCTGATAAATCATGAGCGGCTGTTATTAATCTAGCTTTATGGGCTGCTCTAACAAACTCACCCGCTAACTTTTCTAGATTAAGATCAACTTTTGGAGCATCGCCGTCCTCACGGTTAAACATTTCTTTTAATAGTGCTGACTGGCCTAAATGTCCGATAGTTTTTCCAATTAAAACAAAACTATCTCCATCATTGGGTATATTTTTAATTATTTCGTCTAAATTTGTAAGCAAACCAACAGCACCAATCGTAGGGGTCGGTAAAATTCCTGATCCGTCTGTTTCATTATATAGTGAAACGTTTCCAGAAACGATTGGCATGTCTAATACAATAACTGCTTCTGCTATACCCTTGATGCAGCCAACAAATTGACCCATAATTTCTGGTTTTTCAGGGTTGCCAAAGTTCATATTGTCTGTTGTTGCTAGTGGTTTCGAGCCAGTTGCTGATAAGTTACGGTATGCTTCTGCAACTGCCTGCTTTCCACCTTCAAATGGATTGGCTTTGCAGTAACGTGGCGAAACGTCTGAGGTAAATGCTACGGCTTTATTTGTACCGTGAATGCGTATAACTCCAGCATCTGATCCTGGACGCACTAATGTATCAGCCATTACCATTGAATCGTATTGTTCATAAACCCATGACTTTGAGCCATAGTTTGCGCTCCCCAAAAGTGCAATTAAACCCTCTATAGGATTTATGTTCGGAATCTTAGTTAATGGGACTGCAGGTGGGGTTTCTACCCAAGGCCTATCATATTCTGGGGCAGTTCCAGATAAAGCTTTAAGTGGTAAATCAGCTTTTATTTCACCATTATGTAAGACAATAAAGCGATCTTCGGCTATGGTTTCACCCACAATAGCAAAATCTAAATCCCATTTATCAAATACATCGCGCGCTTCTGCTTCTAATTCAGGCTTAAGAACCATCAGCATGCGCTCCTGACTTTCTGACAACATCATCTCATATGCTGTCATGTCTTCTTCACGTTGTGGTACATTTTCGAGGTTAAGCTTTATACCAAGGTTACCTTTATCTCCCATTTCAACTGCAGAGCAAGTTAGGCCAGCTGCCCCCATATCTTGGATGGAAATAACTGCCCCAGTTTGCATTAGCTCAAGTGTCGCCTCCATTAGGCGTTTTTCTGTGAATGGATCGCCTACTTGAACCGTTGGGCGTTTGTCTTCAATTGTGTCATCAAATTCAGCTGATGCCATTGTTGCGCCTCCAACGCCATCACGACCTGTTTTTGCACCTAAGTAAACTACAGGCATCCCAATGCCAGAAGCTGCTGAGTAAAAAATACTATCTGTTTTTACTAAACCTGCAGCAAATGCATTCACTAAACAGTTTCCATTATATGCAGAATGAAATCTAACTTCACCGCCAACTGTTGGCACACCAAAGCAGTTTCCATAACCGCCAACACCTTCAACGACACCATTAATAAGGCTTTTAGTTTTTGGGTGATCGAATTCGCCAAATGACAATGAGTTCATTGCTGCAATTGGACGCGCACCCATCGTAAATACATCACGTAAAATACCGCCAACACCTGTAGCTGCGCCTTGATATGGCTCAATGTATGATGGGTGGTTGTGACTTTCCATTTTAAAAACTATTGCATCGCCATCTCCAATATCAACGATGCCCGCATTTTCACCAGGACCACAAATAACTTGAGGGCCCTCAGTGGGAAGTGTTCGCAGCCATTTTTTAGAAGATTTGTATGAGCAATGCTCATTCCACATGGCAGAAAAGATACCAAGTTCTGTATAACTTGGTTTTCGGCCAATTACATTTAACAAACGTTGATATTCTTCAGAATTCAAACCATGACTTTCGATAAGATCTTGTGTGATTTCTGGTTCGATAGACATTGGCAGCCCCATGTAGGATTCTTTGATTTCTTTTAAGGGGTCTGAGCTCGAAGGAAAAGACCCTTAAATGCAATGCTTAACTAACTTTTGATTTAAAAAAAAGGCCGAGCTAAAAGCTCGGCCGAGGTCTAACAGGGAGGTGAAGATAATAAGATTAAAAATCTCAAATATTTTCTTCTAAATCTAAGTAGAGTTTAGAAATATTTAGCACTAGTACTTTAATTTGCATACCCGTTATGCATTGTGCGAATAACTTTGAGGAAAGAGTAAGAATATTACGTTTATACTTTTTCATTTTTGTGCAGTCGGTGAGTTTTTATTTCTTCTAATACAAAATCACGAAACGCTTGTACACGTTTAGAGTGGCGTAATTCTTCTGGAAAAGCTAGAAATACTGGGATTTCTTTACTTTGATCATTTGGCAGTACACGTACCAGCTGAGGTACTTCATCAGAAACATAATCAGGAAGAACTCCAATTCCAGTATGATGCAGTACTGCTTGCAGTACGCCAAAGTAATTATTTAGAGTTAAATTAGAACCTTGATTATGTTCTAAAAAAGGCTTTAGCCAAGCAACAGATTCATTCACTTGCCGGGCTGTTAAGCCTTGGCTTACCAGGCGATGGTTTTCTAATTCTCCAAAGTTTTTGGGTGCCCCATGTTTGTCGAGGTATTCTTTTGTAGCATATAGGCGCATCGTTACATTCATTAATCTCCGCCGGACTAAATCTGCCTGACTTGGTTCCTTCATTCGTATAGCAACATCAGCTTCCCGCATTGGTAAATCTAAAACCCGCTCTTCTAATATAAGATCAATTTTAAGATCAGGATATTGTTCATATAGTCGATTTATTCGGGGTGCCAGCCAGAGTGTACCAAAACCTGTAGTGGTTGTAACACGCAATTCTCCAAACACTTCATCTTCGCTATCCCTAATGCGAGCTTCTGCTGTTTCTAATCGCTTAGACATTTGAGAGGTTGCGTCAAATAATAGCTCACCTTGTTCTGTTAAAATTAATCCACGTGCATGACGGTGAAATAAGGTGACGTTTAAACGCTCTTCTAGAGCGCGGATTTGTCTACTCACAGCTGATTGGGATAGATGTAGGACATCACCAGCGTGAGTTAAGCTTCCAACATCAGCTACAGCATGAAATATGCGTAATTTATCCCAGTCCATATTACCTCCATGCATGCAATTTAATAGAGCAGTAAATTGAATACTATTCTACAAAGCTGTTGGAAATGAAACAAGGCTATAGTTAACGCTTTTTTATGAAAAAGTGCTTTGTGTTATCAAGGGCTATAATTCTTATTAATTGATGCCCTTGTTCTGTGCAAAAATGAGGAAAATCAATTATAGCTGCAGGGTCATCTGCCAAAACTCGTAATATTTGCCCTGACTTCATAGCTTGCAATCGTTTGCGCGCTTTTAAAACGGGCATAGGGCATAAGGTTCCCATTGCATCAAGTGTATCATTAAAATCCATATACTAGTATAATCTTTAGATGTTTCAAAAGTCTACGTAGAATTTATCAAAAAATGGGTGACGAACATCTTTCAAATGACTAATATAAATTATGTTTGGTATTGATATCATAGACGCTGGCTTATTGCCTTCAATGTTTGTTGCCCTGTTAGCAGGTATTCTTAGCTTTTTGAGCCCTTGCGTACTTCCAATAGTACCCCCTTATCTTGCTTATATGGGGGGTATTTCTATGCAAGAAATGGAAAATAATAAAGATGCACGACGCCATACAGTAATTTGTGCTTTATTTTTTACTTTGGGATTATCAACAGTATTTATCATATTAGGCCTTGCTGTATCAGCTTTAGGCCAATTTATGTTACAAAACCAAGAATGGTTTGGGCGTATAGCCGGTATTGTTATTGTATTTTTTGGATTGCATTTTATAGGTATTCTTAAGATCCCATTTTTATATAGAGATGTTCGTCTTGATGCTGGTGATCAAGGTGGAAGTGCATTTGGTGCCTATATACTTGGCTTAGCTTTTGCGTTTGGGTGGACCCCTTGCATTGGCCCAATTTTAGGCACTATTTTGTCTCTTGCCGCACAAGAAGGGTCTCTTGCCCGCAGTTCAATATTAATGGCTCTTTATGCATTAGGTCTTGGGGTACCATTTATATTAGCAGCTATCTTTATAAATAATGCCATGCGTGTAATGAACCGCTTTAAGCGCCACATGCGAAAAGTTGAAATTTTTATGGGAGCAATGCTTGTTATTATTGGCTTTGCATTGATTACGGGCAGTTTCTCTAGTATTTCATTTTGGCTTTTAGAGACCTTCCCTTCACTGGCTATAGTTGGTTAATTTTAACAATTATTAAACTTTATAATTTATTAAAGTTATTCACTTTGAGTTATGTATTCTAATATAAATAGTCTTATTGCTGAAGCTAACCCAGCGTCAGTGCCTCTTAGTGCATCAATTTCTGCTGCAAGTTCATTTATTGCTAAATCGCGTTCTTGTGCTATTTTTTTGAATTGCTGCCAGAATGGATCCTCCAAACTTACACTTGTTCGGTGACCTTTTAAAGTAAGCGAATGTTTGAGTGGCCTATGGAAATTATTCATGTCTGAAATGTGCTCAAATTATTTAGCTCTGTTTTGGCTATATTTTAATAATCTAAAATTATCTATCTTGGTCCAATCATATCTATTGGCTTGACTACACGATCAAATGTTTCAGCATCAACAAACCCCAACCTTATAGCTTCTTCTTTTAATGTTGTGCGATTTTTGTGGGCTGTTTTGGCTACTTTGGTAGCATTATCATATCCAATTTCAGGCGCTAATGCTGTTACTAACATTAAACTATCCCACATTAATGCGGATATACGATCTTCATCAGCTTGGATTCCATCAACACAATTATCTGTAAAAGCTACAGAGGCATCGCCAAGCAATTGCATAGATTGTAATACGTTATATGCAATCATAGGTTTATATACGTTAAGTTCAAAATGCCCTTGAGAACCAGCAAACCCAACTGCTGCGTCATTTCCAAAGACATGTGCGCAAACCTGTGTCAGCGCTTCACATTGTGTAGGGTTTACTTTTCCAGGCATAATAGATGATCCAGGTTCATTTTCAGGCAACATCAATTCACCCAAGCCACAGCGTGGTCCAGAGCCCAATAAGCGTATATCGTTTGCAATTTTAAACAAACTGGCAGCCACAGTTTTTAATGCACCTGAGATTTCAACCATTGCATCATGTGCAGCTAATGCTTCAAATTTATTTGGTGCAGTAATAAATGGTAATCCAGTTATTATTGCCATATTTGCGGCAACCTTTTCGCTCCAGCCTTTATTTGTGTTTAGTCCCGTTCCAACAGCCGTACCACCCTGTGCCAATGGGTAAATGTTTATTAGTGCATGTTTGATACGAGCTATTCCCTGTTCAACCTGATATGCATATCCACCAAACTCTTGGCCGAGAGTAAGTGGCGTTGCATCTTGAGTATGGGTTCTACCAATTTTAATTATGTTCTTAAATTTGTCTGATTTTATGTTCAAAGCTTTGTGTAACTTATTTAAGCTAGGGAGCAAAATTTCATGTGCTGTAACTGCTGTTGCAATATGCATTGCGGTTGGAAAAGTATCGTTTGATGATTGACCCATGTTGCAATGATCGTTTGGGTGAATAGGGGTCTTTGATCCTAACTCGCCTCCTAACATTTCAATTGCACGGTTTGATATTACTTCATTGGTATTCATATTTGATTGCGTCCCAGAGCCAGTTTGCCAAACTACTAATGGAAAATGATCATCTAATTTTCCAGAAATTACTTCACTAGCAGCAGCAATAATTGCATCTGCTAGCTTAGTTGGAATTTTACCAAGATCGTGATTTGCTTGAGCACAAGCTTTTTTAACAACACCAAGGGCTCGAATAATAGCTACAGGCTGTTTTTCCCAACCAATAGGAAAATTTATAAGAGATCGTTGTGTTTGCGCGCCCCAATACTTTTCAGAAGGAACTTCTAATGGACCAAAACTATCTAATTCTGTACGGCTTTTAGTCATTTAAAGTCTCCATGAACTTATTGTTTTAATCTATCATATAATTAGTAAATTAGAATATTAAATTTAGAAAATATATTTTTAAAATTATTATTTTTTGCGAAAGCTATCAAGGCTTACTACTTCAGCCTCTTTTTGTTTGGGCGCATCAGTCTCTTCGATTACTATCATTGGACTTTCTGGAACTTCTTTTTTTTGGCTATTTTCTTCTGCTTCAAATCGTAAACCAAATTCAACGGATGGATCAACGAATGTTGATATTGAATTCCATGGAATAATTAATGTTTCTGGATTATCTCCAAAATTTAAGGTAATAGAAAAATCATCTTTGCGAACGTCAAGATTATCAAACCAATTTTGAATTACAATTGTCATTTCTTCTGGGTATAGCTCCTTTATCCACGGAGCAATTTTAACCCCATTGTTTCGTGTATCAAACGATATAAGAAAATGATGACTACCTGGAAGTCCATGCTCAGATATATTTTCTAGTAACTCAATCATTAAACCTTGCATTGCGCAGTGCATCATTTGTGAGTAATTAATTTTATCCGTCATAATTTAAAACATTCTCTAAAGTTGCTTAAACAATAAAGGATTTTAAAGCATTTAAAAGCGTTTTTGTTGGGTTTTTATGTATTTTAATTTATCAAAATTATCATTCTCAAATATAACGTAACGGCATTTTGTCTCAAATCTTTAATTAGACATTGTATGAAATACTTACTTGGAAAATATATAGTCATGGAGATCTATAAATATGACAATACTTGGCGATATTTTATCAACTTTATTTGAACGCAGTGCTACTGAATATCCATACTCTCAGAAACACGATGGCTCAGTAGAAAAATTATGTCACGCGCTCTTAACTCAACAAGGTGAAGTATTAGGTGTCTCTATTGCCGGTAAAATTCTGGCTGCATATGATCAGTTAAATGATATTAAAAAAGTAAAGTTTTTTCAATTTTTATTAATCAAAATGGACATTGATATTGATGGTGTTCAGAATGCACTAACATTGTACCAAAATAATCGGTCAACAAAATATTTAACTAATTATTTAAAAGTATCAGAGACTAAACGTCGCGAACTGTTGCGGCGTTTAAATCAGGGTGTTAGCTCGACTAGCCGCCTGGTTTCCATGCGAAAAGATTTAATACGATTGGCAGTTGAGAACCCTGAACTCAAGAGAGTTGATTTAGATTTTCAACAATTATTTCGTTCTTGGTTTAATAATGGGTTTCTAGTTTTACGCCCTATTAGTTGGGCGAGCCCAGCTGGAATTCTTGAAAAAATTATTGCTTATGAGGCTGTTCATGCAATTGATAGTTGGGAAGAGTTGCGTAGACGCCTTGAGCCGGCCGATCGAAGATGTTTTGCTTTTTTTCATCCGGCTATGCCTGATGAACCTCTAATTTTTGTTGAGGTGGCATTAATGGAAAATATACCTGTTTCAATACAAACAGTTTTAGCAGAGAGCCGTGATATTATTTCAGCTCAAAAAGCTAAAACTGCTGTATTTTATTCAATTTCAAATTGTCAAAAAGGACTTTCTGGAGTTTCATTTGGCAATGCCTTAATTAAAAATGTAGTTGCACAGCTTTCGCATGAAATACCCAATCTAAAAACATTTGTAACTATTTCGCCAATTCCCAAGCTAGCTTTTTGGGCAAAAGAAAATGGACATGATCTAAGTGAATTTTCTAATTATGAATTACTCAAAATTACTGCCAAGTATCTTTTAGAAGAAAAAGATAAGAATAATATTGTATTTGATCCTGTGGCCAAGTTCCATCTTAATAATGGCGCTTATATACATGCAATCCATACAAATGCTGACAATTCTCCACGTGGACTAAAACAATCTTTTGGAACTATGGTTAACTATGTATATGATTTAAGATCTGTATCTCAAAACCACGAACAATTTGCCATTAACGGGCAAATTGTTTCATCCAAAGCTGTGAAGGTTTTGGCTAAATCAAAAAGAAAAAAAGAAAGAACATAAAATTAAAAAGTGGAGGTTTCTGTTGCCAGGTACCTCCGAACCCCGCTTAGACCGCAGGCCTAAGACTTAGGTTCCAACTTTTCGGACCGCTTACGCAGCCAAAGCCATTGGTGCTTTGTTGTCATTTGCAACTAGCTTTATTGGGTCGATAACAGCGACACCGCACCGGGCAAAAGCTAACACTTTTAGACGTCCGTCGATCCTATTTCGACCCCAAAGTCCCCAAATGAAGGATGATGGTGGAGTCGCCGGGTACCGCCCCCGGGTCCGATCCGCTTATTATATGCGCGTTTATTACCATATTCTCTTACAAGACATTTTACTTATAGCTTGTAGGTTAAAAATGTTAAAGGACTTTTGCTACTTGCTGGAGTTATAATATAAACACTTAATGATTTTGCGACCATATATTATGCTGAGTTGAAAATTAATTCATTGGTTGAATTGGGCCTTGCATTTAATATTCTTGTTATCTTTTATTACATATAGTGGTTCACCTCTGTTAATTCACCCTATATGTTGATTGTAATGAATCATTTTTTGCATTGAAGAATTAGGAGTAATGTATTCTTTAATTTTTGCGCTAAAGTGGAATTACTTTACTTTAAAATATAACATTAAAGTGGAATAAAAAGTGGACTAAATATTAATCAAACAAAGATAAAAGAAGCACATTATTTAAAAATTAAAATGATGATTAACTATAATAGATTTGAAGATAAAATCCAAAATATAAGAATCCATTAGGTAAGGTTAATAATGATAAAAGCAATCCTAGCATGTGACCAAGACTGGGGTATTGGTAAAGATGGTAATTTGCCTTGGGCACATAATCCTGCAGATTTAAAATGGTTTAAAGAGAATACTACAGGTTCTATTATTGTAATGGGTAAGTCAACGTGGGATAGTTTACCACGAAAACCTTTACCCAATCGCAGTAATATTATTGTTACAAGCAGTGAAAAAGGTAATGATCCATCTGACTATCAATTCATTAAATTTGACGTTGCTAAAGAACAGTTAATTAATTTGAATAAATTACAAGATGTATGGATTATTGGCGGTGCTAAACTTGTAATAGGCTTATTGGATATAATTGATGAGTTTCATTTAAGCCGAATCCAGGGATCGTATGATTGTGATACGTTTTTACCAAGCGGTCTAATTAAAGAACGGTATGCGTTAGCTGATAGTGGCAAGTGTGGGGATGTATATGTAGATATATGGAAACAAATATGAGACAGTATTTGGATGCATTAAAACACATTTTAACAGATGGTGAAGACGTAGGTGATAGAACTGGTGTTGGTACTCGTAGTGTATTTGGATATCAAATGCATTTTAATTTACAGGATGGATTCCCTGCAGTTACAACAAAAAAGCTTGCATGGCGTAGTGTAGTAGGTGAACTTTTGTGGTTCTTAGAGGGTAGTACAGACGAGCGGAGGCTTGCTGAACGCACATTTGAAAAAGATCGAGCAGAACTTATAGGTAAAAAAACAATTTGGACGGCAAATGCCAATTCACAAGGTATTGCTTTAGGATATATTAATAATGAACATGAAAAGCAATTAGGTCCAGTATATGGCCATCAATGGAGGCATTTTGATGCTGATGGTGATGACCTAAATGGCAAAGTTGATCAAATTACATGGCTTGTTGATGAAATAAAAAAAAATCCAGATAGCCGCCGGTTAGTTATATCTGCATGGAACCCAAATCAAATAAATGAAATGACATTACCGCCATGTCATACTTTGGCACAGTTTAGAGTAATAAATAGTAAATTAAGTTGTCAATTGTACCAGCGTAGTGCTGATATGTTTTTAGGCGTTCCATTCAATATTGCAAGTTATAGCCTATTAACTTTCATGCTTGCACAAATTTGTGATTTAAAAGTAGGTGCGTTCGTATGGACTGGCGGAGATTGCCATATTTATAATAATCATATGGAACAAGTGCGTCAACAATTACAGCGTAAGCCAAATGAGTTGCCAAATATACTGATGCCAGTATTTAATAATATTTCGGAATTGTTGGCAACAAGCCCAAAAGATTATCAGCTAAAAAATTATGAGCCTATGGATAGTATCAAGGCTCCTATGGCAATCTAAAAAAATATTATGAAGTTTTAGTGTGATGCAAAAACTTAAGTGGCATTAGATAAAAAATGTAAATTATAAGTAATCAAATAATTTAATGCATGAAAGATATCATAAATTTTGAGATGTTTTGATTGTAAGACTAGTTAATTAAAGTTAGGTGAGAATATTAATTAAAGATACCTTTAAATTAAAAACGGCGCCAATTAGGCGCCGTTTTTAATTGATTTCTAATAGCTATTAATGAGCAATAAAACTTAAGCTAACGAGATATCTGTCGCGTTTTGCTTGCCATTATTACCTTCTTCAAGTTCGTAAGAAACTTTTTGGTCATCTTCTAGACCTTGTAAGCCAGCAGCTTGAACAGCAGTGATGTGTACAAACACGTCAGCTCCGCCGTCTGAAGGTGCGATAAAGCCGTAGCCTTTAGTTCCGTTAAACCATTTTACTGTACCGTTAGGCATATTAATCTTCCTTTATTAACCACACGCGACATGCTGTGGCTTGGTGTGCTCTTGTCAGAAATCAGCAGACAACACTAAGGAAGACAGCAGATTGGTGATTGAATTGGCGTCACATAAGTCCATTAAAGGTTTTTTGATGAAATAGCAAGGGCAAGGATGTGCGCTATTGATGTGATTGAGGAAGAGGGAAAGCATAAGTGTAATGATTTGATTTTTATATTATTGATTTATATAGATTAAAAAATTAAAAGTGGTGCCTTTCCAGCACCACTTTTACAAATTTAGTTAGCTTAAAGAGCTGAAAAACTTAGCTTAACGAAATATCTGTTGCGTTTTGCTTTCCATTACGACCTTCTTCAAGTTCGTAAGATACTTTCTGATCGTCTTCTAAGCCTTGCAAGCCAGCAGCTTGAACGGCAGTGATATGTACAAATACATCATCGCCTCCATCTGCAGGTGCGATAAAGCCAAAGCCTTTATTTCCATTAAACCATTTTACTGTACCATTAGGCATATTAATCTTCCTTTATTAACCACACGCGGCATGCTGTGGCTTGGTGTGCTTTTGTCAGAAATCAGCAGACAACACTAAGGAAGACAGCAGATTGGCGATAAAAATGACATCACAAATGCAATTTTGCTATTTTTGGAACGTAAAAGCAAGTGTATGCATATAATAATGATTTTATTATATAATTTATTGATAATTATATTGTATTTACTATATTAAATCTGAATTGATTGGATTTTTTTATGAAATTATATGGTTTAAAAAATTGTGATACATCTAAAAAAGCTTTTAAAGCTCTTACAGCGAATGGCCGCCAGGTCACCTTTGTAGACGTTCGTGCAGATGGCATTGATTATAAAAAGCTAACAAAGTTTTATACTTTATTTCAGGACGCTTTAGTTAATATGCGATCAACTACATGGCGTGGCTTGTCTTTAGAAGAGCGCATGCGTACACCGCTTGAATTATTGGTGGAAAATCCAACACTTATGAAGCGACCAGTTATAGAGTGTGATGCGTTATGTACTCTTGGCTGGAGTAAAGACATAGAAAAAAAAATTTATAGAAATTATTTTAGAGTTATATAGTTCACTAAACGTAAAGCTTTATTTAAAATATAAAAAATATCGTATCAATTCTAACCAACAAATGCTTTTTCAACTACATAATGTGATGGAGAAGAATTTGAACCTTCGCGCATACCAACACCGTCACATATTGCTTTAATATCATTATTTAGCCCTATAGATCCACAAACCATTAATCTATCTGTTTCAGGGTTTAATGGCGGTAATACTAAGTCATTCGCAAGAGTTCCATTTGATAGTAAGTTTGTTATTCTACCCATTTTTGGACTCTCTTCACGCGTTGTTGTTGGGTAATACTTTAATTTTTCCCCAACAAACTCGCCAATGAGTGGATCAATAGCTAGACTATTTACGAGATCCTCACCGTATTTTAATTCAGCTATGTTACGGCAAGTGTGGCATAATATAATTTGTTCATATCTCTCATATAGGTCTGGATCTCTTATAAGAGAAGCAAATGGTGCAATGCCCGTTCCGGTAGCTATTAAGTAAATTCGTTTGGCTGGTAACAGTGCATCTAGAACTAAAGTTCCAACTGGTTTAGGCCGAATAATTAGAGGATCACCAATGCTTATATTTTGTAACTTTGATGTCAGAGGCCCGTCTGGGACTTTGATAGAGTAAAACTCTAGTTCTTCATCCCAACTAGGGGAAGCTATTGAATAGGCGCGCAGTAAGGGTTTCCCTGCGTCTCCCATAAGACCTATCATCACAAATTCGCCACTACGGAACCGCAAAGATTGTGGGCGAGTTACACGAAAAGAAAATAAATGATCTGTGTAATGTGTCACTGCAGTTACTGTTTCTGCGTTTGGTAAAACTGAGGAAGCATTGGTCACTATATTTTCTCTTTTATTTTATTTTTAAATTTAAATAGAATAAATTTAACAAATATTCCAGAATTTTATAAGATTTATTATCTTAATAGATTTATGTAGCAGTTAGTTTTCCAACCAGATCTAAAAAAGCCATTAGTTTTGGAGCTGGTGAACGGCAAATTTAATTGAAATTTCAATTTTATCATACCTACATCGGCATGCTATTGTTTATTTAACAAAAGGCGCTGTTTAGCCACAGCACATTCGCCAGCGCTTGGTACAATAATATGGCATTGGTGTTATCGAAAAAAATGGAAAGTGTCGCATGTAAAAATTAACATTCATGTTATTTCTTTTTTATAGTAAATTTGGTATAAAGCTTTAATAAAAAGTATAAAACTATTCGTAATAAATTTTTTACTAGTTATTAGCTTTAATTAATAAAATATTTCAAAAAATAAGGAAGTAATTAAATGGCTGTACCGTTAGATGATACAGATCGAAAAATTTTGAAAGAGCTTCAGCTCGACGCATCGCAATCTTTGGAGGATATAGCCAAAAAAGTTGGTGCATCTAAAACACCCGTTTGGAATAGAATTAAAAAATTAAAAAAATTAGATGTTATTAAAAACTATACTGTTATTTTGGATGCTGAAAAGCTTGGTTTAGAGGCGTGTTTTTTTGTACTTGTTAGGACATCTGAACATGAAAAAGAGTGGCAGAATAGTTTTCTGAATGCGCTTCTTGAACGCAATGAGGTATTAGAGGCGCATCGATTAGCCGGTGATATTGATTATATTTTAAAAGTACGTGTAAGTAATGCGAAAGCATACGATGTTTTTTATCAAGCATTAATTTCAGAGGTAAAGATTTTTAATGTAACAGCATTGCTATCAATGGAGGAAATCAAATCCACATATCAGCTTCCAATCTAATTGGATGAAATTATAAATCTATAATTATTTTAACGAATTACAGAATTTTTTAATGCGAATACATGCTTCAATTAATGCCTCATCAGAAGTTGCGTAGCTAACACGAAAAGCGGGTGACATTCCAAAAGCAGCCCCAAAGACTACAGCAACACCTTCAGAAGTAAGTAATTCTGAGGCAAAGTCTTCATCAGTTTTAATGATTTTGTTAATCGTTGACTTTCCAATTAATTCTTTGATGGATGCATAAATGTAAAAAGCACCTTCGGGTTTTGGGCAAGTAATTCCTTGAATTTCATTTAACATTTTTAAAGTTAAATCACGGCGATTGCGAAACGTAATATTACTAGTTTTAACATAATCTTGAGGGCCATTTAATGCTTCAACTGCAGCCCATTGTGCAATAGTATTAGGATTAGATGTACTTTGTGATTGAATTTTGCCCATTGCCTTAATTAGTGTAATGGGCCCTGCAGCGTACCCAATCCTCCAACCAGTCATAGCATAAGCTTTAGATACTCCATTGGTTGTAAGTGTCCTATCGTATAGCTTTGGCTCTACTTCTGCTGGTGTGCAAAATTGAAAATTATCATATGTTAAATATTCATACATATCATCAGTCATGACCCAAACATGAGGGTGGCGCATCAAGACATCTGTTAGTTTACGTAACTCATCCCAGTTATATCCTGCGCCAGTAGGATTTGATGGTGAATTAAATATTAACCATTTAGTTTTTGGAGTAATTGCTGCTTCCAGCTCTTCAGCAGTTAGTTTAAAGTTATTTTCTAATTTTGCTTTAGCTATGACTGGTGTTCCACCGCCTAAAAAAACCATATCAGGATAAGATACCCAATATGGGGCAGGGATAATAACTTCATCTTCTGGATTTAAAGTGGCTAATAGGGCATTAAATAATACTTGCTTACCACCAGTTGATATAATTACCTGATTTTTATTATATTTTAAGCTATTATCGCGTAACAATTTATTACAGATTGCTTCTTTTAGCTCGGGCATACCATCAGCAGCAGTATACTTTGTTTTTCCATCTAATATTGCTTGAATGCCAGCATTCTTAATATTTTGTGGGGTATCAAAATCAGGCTCACCTACACTTAATGAAATAATGTCAATACCGTTCGCTTTAAGTTCTTGTGCTTTAGCAGTGATTTGCATAGTTGGTGATTGCTTAACGCGCTGAAGATTATAAGACAGAAAAGACATAAAAACTTTCTTAATTTTTTAATATTTTTATCAGAATTTCATTTGGAGACAAGACATTGTTTTGGGTTGACCTTGGACAGTTTCATTAGCAATAAGGTTTGAACAGGAGATCATTGTGGAAGATCATGCAACTAGATTAAAGCGTCTGAGAATGCGTTCATGGCATCGTGGAATAAAAGAAATGGATTTAATTTTGGGAGGTTTTGCTGATGATGAAATGAAGTTCTTATCTCCAGTTGAATTAGATCAACATGAAATTATGATGTCAGAAAATGATCATGATTTATATCAATGGGTGAGTGGGCAATCTGAAACTCCTTCAGAGATAGCTGATGCCCTTTCTAAAATAAGAGTTTATTTTTTAAAATTAAAACAAATTTAATTTTAATTAAAAAATCGTATTCCATTTTTTGAATTTTTCATGTAAAAAGAATTATGGATATTGCTTTAATTATTATATGTGGAAAAAAATGTACTGCCTGCGACCTTTTGGGACTTAATTTATTTAATTAATTAGTTTAATTAAAAATACTATATTATTGGATTTTGTAATGAACTATGACAGCCAAATTGATAAAGCCCTAGAAGCATTGCATACAGAGGGTCGTTATCGAGTATTCCAAGATATCAGCCGTATTAATGGGCGTTTTCCAAAAGCAAATTGGGTTAACCGTGATGGCAGTCAATCAGAAATTGTTGTTTGGTGTGGAAACGATTACTTGGGAATGGGGCAAAGCCCAGCCATAATAGAAGCTATGAAGGTTGGTATTGATCAAACTGGTGTTGGATCTGGCGGTACTAGAAATATTTCTGGAAACACAGTGTTTCATAAAGAATTAGAAGTAGAACTAGCTGATCTTCACCAAAAAGAATCGGCATTGTTATTTACTTCTGCTTATAATGCAAATGAAGCCACTCTTTCTGCATTGCCTAAATTATTTCCTGACTTAGTGATTTTATCAGATGAATTAAATCATGCATCTATGATTGAGGGAATTCGACATGGAAACTGTGAAAAACATATTTTTCGCCACAACGACGTGGAGCATTTGCGAGAAATATTAAGGTCACTTGATCCTAGTCGACCAAAAGTTATTGCATTTGAATCACTATATTCCATGGATGGTGACTTTGCGCCTATTGAAGCTATTTGTGATTTAGCAGATGAGTTCAATGCCTTAACTTACATTGATGAAGTGCATGCTGTAGGGATGTATGGCCCTAGGGGTGGTGGTGTTTGTGAAATGCTAGGCTTACTAAGACGCGTAGACATATTTAATGGTACTTTGGCCAAGGCTTACGGTGTTATTGGTGGGTACATTGCTGCAAGTACACGTTTCGTGGATGCAATTCGCTCGTATGCTCCTGGGTTTATTTTCACATCTTCCTTGCCGCCATCATTGGCTGCAGCAGCAACAAAATCTGTTCGTATATTAAAGAATGACAATGATATTCGAAAAAAACATCAAGACATTGCAAAACAATTAAAGCTGCGCTTTAGAGGTCTAGGTCTTCCTTTTGATGATCATGGTAGCCACATTGTGCCAATTCATGTAGGCGACCCTGTGAAATGTAAAATGATTTCTGATCGGTTATTAAATGATTATGGTATTTACGTTCAACCAATTAATTTTCCAACTGTTCCCCGTGGTACTGAGCGGCTGCGCTTTACACCTTCACCAGTTCATACTCAAGAAATGGTTGATGCATTAGTTAGTGCTATGAATGAATTATGGTCACATTGTGAACTCAGTCGGCTGAAAACCACCGCTTAAATATAAATTTTTTAGGTTTGTGCCATCCGTTTATAAAGTATGCTAAATCATATTCTTATATTAATCTCGCTTAGAGCGAATCGATCTGGCCAATATGAGTAAAAAAAAACAAAATGTGCTAATCACTGGTATCCAGTCTCCTCATCAAGAACTTAAAGGATACGATTCATACACTGTAACTCTTGGTGATAGGTTGCGCGGTGAACGTGCAACTTTAGGTAAATCATTTGAAGATATTCACAAAGAAATTAAGATTCGAATTGAGTTTCTACAAGGTATTGAAAATTCTGATCTTTCTGCGTTTCCTTCACCAAGTTTCATTGCTGGATATGTTAGGTCTTACGCGTCACACCTTAATATGAACCCTGAGGAATGTTTCCAACTATTTTGCTCAGAAAGTGGGTTTATTGGACTTCAATCTGAAATTAATGGAACAAAAAATAAAAAAAATAAAATAGTTAAACCAACTAAACTTCTTGATGATCCAATTTTGAATCCAAGGATACCATTTAAAGCAATTCCTGTAAGTTTATTTTACAATATCTCAGTCCCGGGAATAGCATCTTTAGTAATTTTAATGGTTATGATAGTATGCTTAGGCTACGGGGGGCTTGCTGTTTTGAAAGAAGTCCAAAAAGTACAATTATCACCTGGAAATAAAATCCCTTCAATCAAGCAATCAATTGCTGGGCCCACTTTTAATAATAATGGCACTAAAGGCATAGGAATTAAAGCACACACTAAATTTAAGAATTCTGACCTTAATAATTTTTATCGCCCCACCGAATTATTAGTTCCTCTTTTTGAACCACGAGATGGACCTATTTCAGTGATTGATACTGAAACTATTGGAAACTTTATTCAAACAAAAACTTCCCCAAATTCTGAGATGATTATTACTGCTCAGCCTCAAGTTACTAAATTTTACTCACCTTCTGTTGATGTTATAGCCCTTAAGCCAGCATGGGTGCGAGTTTTTGATCTATATGGTAATATTTTATTTGAAAATATTTTAGATACAGGGCAACGTTATAGAGTACCCGAAAGTGCAAAGTCTCCAATGATGCGTGCTGGCAATTCGGGTTCCGTATATATTATGATAGGTGAAAGCCTTTACGGTCCAGTGGGAACTGCAACGAGTGTTGCGCGGCGTGTTATTTTAAATGCTGATATAGTTTTAGAAAAATATACACTTGTTGAAAATAAATTAGAAAAGCCTTTAGAACCGCCTGTAAATATAGAATTAACAGCCCAATCTAGTGAGTAATAATTAGTTGAAGCTGGTTATGAACTCTATATAACTTATTTAAATTTGAATTTGGAATTATCCCATGACCTTAAATTCTATACGCCCATGGCGTAATGTTTATCGCCGGAAGTCGCGACAGATTTTTGTTGGTAATGTTCCTGTTGGTGGTGATGCCCCGATATCAGTTCAAACAATGACTAACACATTAACACATGACGCTAGTGCAACAATAAAACAAATCTTAGAATGTGTAGATGCTGGAGCTGATATGGTTCGTGTTAGTTGTCCTGATATAGCTTCGACTAAAGCGATGCATGAAATTGTTAAAGAAAGTCCAGTGCCATTGATTGCTGATATCCACTTTCATTATAAACGTGCAATTGAAGCTGCAGAAGCAGGTGCTGCTTGCCTTCGTATAAATCCTGGCAACATTGGTTCGATAGAGCGCGTGCGTGATGTCATAAAAGCAGCTAAAGATTATGGATGTGCAATGCGTATTGGGGTGAATGGTGGCTCATTAGAGAAAAATTTATTGGAAAAATATGGTGAGCCTTGCCCTGATGCTATGATTGAAAGTGGCATGAACCATATTCGTATTTTGGAAGATAATGACTTTCACGAATTTAAAATATCCGTAAAAGCATCAGATGTATTTATGTCTGCAGCCGCTTACCAAGGTCTGGCAGATGCAACTGATGCTCCGATTCATATTGGAATTACAGAAGCTGGGGGATTAACTAGTGGAACAATCAAATCTGCAGTTGGTTTAGGTAACCTTTTATGGATGGGTATTGGTGACACAATGCGAGTTTCATTATCAGCTAACCCTGTGGAAGAAATCAAAGTTGGATTTGAAATATTAAAATCATTAGGTCTTCGTCATCGTGGAGTTAATATTATTTCATGCCCATCATGTGCGCGACAGGGCTTTGATGTAATTGAAACAGTAGCAGAGTTAGAAAAACGACTGGAACATATCAAAACACCTATGTCACTTTCTATAATTGGGTGTGTAGTTAATGGCCCTGGAGAAGCATTGATGACTGACGTTGGCTTTACAGGTGGTGGAGCTGGATCTGGTATGGTTTATTGGGCTGGTAAACAGGATCATAAGATTGAAAATAAACAAATGATTGATCATATAGTAATGCTTGTAGAAAAACGTGCTAAAGAACTAGATGCTGAAGCTTTTGAATGATTTTCAATCACAGCCTCAGTAAACTTTATTAATAGAGTTTATTTAAATATTAATTTAAATATTTAAATTTAACTATATTAACACCATTTCAGAAGGTTTTATTATTTAGAAATAAGAAATCATAATTGTATGATCTATGATGAGGAAAAATATTTTTATGGTACCTGAAGATAAACTTGAACAAATTTGTGCTCGTTTTGCATACCTTGAAGCCAAAATGGCTGATGGATCAGCAATTAACGAAATAGCGATTTTATCAAAAGAATACTCAGATCTTAAGCCTATTGTTGAACAAATTAATGCATATAATGGATTAATTTCAGATATATCTGAATCTCAAGCGATGTTAACTGATCCTGAAATGAAGATTTTGGCTGAGGAAGAATTACCAAATCTAAAAGAAAAATTAACAGTTACAGAACACGCATTGTTATTGTCACTGTTACCAAAAGATGAAGCAGACGATAAACCTGCAATAATTGAAATTCGTGCTGGTACAGGTGGTGATGAAGCTGCATTGTTTGCTGGTGATTTATTGCGCATGTATAATCGATTTTGTGATAACCAGGGGTGGAAATTTGAAATTGTTGAAGGTAGTGAAACTGAACTTGGAGGTTACAAAGAGATCATTGCAAACGTGAAAGGTAAAGGTGTCTTTGCCAGATTGAAATACGAAAGTGGGGTGCATCGCGTGCAACGTGTTCCAACTACAGAAAGTGGTGGCCGTGTTCATACATCTGCAGCTACTGTTGCTATAATGCCTGAAGCTGAAGCAATAGATCTTGATATTCCTGTGTCTGACATTCGCCTGGATACATACCGATCATCTGGTGCTGGTGGTCAGCATGTCAATACTACAGACTCTGCGGTTCGTATAACCCATCTTCCAACTGGTTTGATTGTTACTAGTTCTGAGAAATCTCAACATCGAAATCGTGAGATTGCAATGAATGTCTTGCGTGCTAGATTGTACGATTTACAGCGTCAACAGGCTGCAGACGCACGGGCTGCGACCAGAAAAGACCAGGTTGGTAGTGGGGATCGCTCTGAACGTATTCGTACATATAATTATCCGCAAGGTCGTGTTAGTGACCATCGCATCAATCTTACTCTTTATAAACTAGATCAAGTTATGCAGGGGGAATTGAATGAATTTATAGATGCATTAACTGCTGATGATCAAGCAACTAAGCTTTCGGAGTTGAACCCATAATGGCTTTATTAGGTCAAATGATAATTTTAGAAAGTGAACGCTTAAAAAAAGTGTCTGGTAATAATTCAGAGAGGGAAGCATTAATTCTGCTTGGATATGTGATGGGCTGTCAGACATCTTTATTACAACACAATCTAAATGAAGAAGTTAGTATTTCTACACAAAATTTATTTAAATCTGTTGTTGATAAACGTTGTCAACATCAACCAATTTCACAGATTATTGGTTTGCGCTACTTTTGGAAGCATCAATTTTTAGTTACGCCTGATGTATTAGATCCACGCCCAGATACAGAAACTTTAATTGAACAAGCACTGGACATTGGACCTTTTAAACGTATTTTAGATTTAGGTACGGGCTCAGGTTGCATATTATTAAGTCTTTTAAGTGAATACCCACTAGCAACTGGCATTGGTGTTGATATTTCAGAAAAAGCACTCAATGTAGCAAACGAAAATGCCATTTTATTGGGACTTGATGATAGAGCCCAATTTAGAATTGGGAACTGGTGTGAAGGCATATCAGAGAAATTTGATCTTATTATTTCAAACCCGCCCTATGTAACAGAAGATGAAATGTATAATCTATCTAAAGATATACTAGATTGGGAGCCTAGGATAGCTTTGACACCAGAAGGAGATGGTTTAAATGCCTATAAATCTATTTTTACTTCTGCAGAACAACTTATGTCTCAACGCAGTAGTCTAATTCTTGAAATAGGATTTAATCAAGCAGAATCAGTATCTGCGATTGCACGGGAAAATAATTTTGAAACAGTTCATATTATTAAAGATATTAATAATAAGGATCGTGCCTTAGTAATTAAACAATTAGTTTAAGTAATTGAAACTCTGAGTTAATTTTGATTTAAAAAACAGTAGTTTTTATCTTGTTTTTATTAAATATCTAGTTATAAGTTAATAATATATTGAGAAGTTTTTACCTCTTTTGTAGTCCGTAATTAAACGCACACCGCGCAACAAGCGCTCTTAATTCACAAACAAGGCATTTGGATCCTATGAGAACCTCTAGCAAGACACGTTCAAGAAATAAAAATAATAATAATAATAATAATAATAACCGACGCCAAAATCCAGGTAATGTTATTAATCGCGTTTTTGATAGTTCAGGTCCTGAAGGTCGTGTTCGAGGAACTCCGCAACAGATTATTGATAAATATCAATCATTAGCTAGTGATGCTATTTTGGCTGGTGATCGCATTGCACATGAAAACCACTTACAACACTCTGAACACTATTCACGTTTACTGGTTAACGCACAACGTGAAATGGATGCTAAAAGAGAACAGCAACAAATTGAAACTGAAGCAAAAAGAGAACAGCAACAGAAGCAAAATGAGAATAAAATAGTCAACTCTTTAAATGATAATAATAATGATCAGTCTGCCGTACTAAACATTCCTATTGAAAAAGTTTCAAACGGCCAAACTGAAGGAAATCAGTCAATTGAATCTAAGGTGGTCGAAACTCTTGATACGCAAGAAGAAATCGTTGTAACTAAAAGTCGTCGAAATCCCACTAAATCAAAAATATTAGAGCCAAAACTTAATCAGGCAATTATAGCGCAATCTGTATCCTCTTCTGAAGAAAATTAGAAATACTAATCAAGCGCGCAAGCCAAAGCACAGAACTTTTCAAGATTAATCTCTTCTGCTCTTTGCGTAGGCTTTATATCTACAGAATCTAATATATTTTCTATGTCATTTGATAAACTTTTTAAACTTACTCGAAGCATTTTGCGACGTTGGTTAAATGCCGTAGCCACTACACGTTCTAATACTTTTCCATCTGCTGCAAAGCGTGGTTTTTCTAAACGTTCAATATGTACAACCGCAGAATTGACTTTCGGGGGTGGGGTAAACGATTGGGGTGAGAGTTCCATTACTATTTTAGCATTGCAACGCCATTGCACCATCAATGCTAATCGACCATATGCTTTTGAGCCTGGCTGAGCTACTATACGTTTTGCGACTTCTTTTTGAAACATTAAGGTTAGGCTTTCCCAATAAGGAGGCCACTCCTTTGGGGTTAACCAACGTATTAGTAGTTCAGTTCCAATATTATATGGTAAGTTTGCTACAATCTTTACTGGTGGTGTTAAATAAGCTGATATATCTTCTTTTAGTGCATCACCAAAAATAACCTCTAATCGCCCACCATAATGTTGTGATATTTGCTGTAAAATAGGAGTAAGTCTTTCATCGCGCTCAATTGCAATAACGCGCCTAGCACCAGAATGTAATAATGCACGTGTTAGACCGCCAGGGCCTGGACCAATTTCAAGTACATCATACTTTTTTAAGTCTCCGGCTTGCCGTGCAATCTTACTTGTTAGGTTTAAATCTAATAGAAAATTTTGGCCTAACGTTTTTTTAGCTACTAACCCATAATTTTCAATCATTTCTTTAAGCGGTGGTAAGCCATCAATTGTATTTGAACTCATCGTTTCTCTCTGATTTTAGCCAATTTATATGCAATCTTTAAAGCATTAATTAGGCTACTAGGATTAGCATCTCGTGTACCTGCAAGTTCGAATGCTGTACCATGATCTGGTGATGTTCGAATAAATGGTAAACCTAGAGTCGTATTAATTCCACCATAAAAATCAATTGCCTTTAGTGGTATCAAAGCCTGATCGTGATACATACAGATTGCTACATCATAATTTTTACGTGCTTGCTCATGAAACATTGTATCTGCAGGCATTGGACCTTGTATATTCATACCCTCCGTTCGCAATTTGTTTAATACTGGTATGATTATATTATTTTCTTCATTTCCAAATGTGCCATCTTCACCTGCATGTGGATTAAGACCAGAGACAGATATTCGAGGGTTATCAATTCCAAAGTCTTTGTATAGTGCCCAATGCGTAGCCTTAATTGTATTTACCAATAGTTCTTGGGATAACATAGATGACACTTTATTTAATGCGACGTGGATAGTCACTGGCACAACACGGAGTTTGTCAGATAGCAACATCATTACTGAAGCTTTTTGGCCTGCTAAGTGGGCTAAAAATTCAGTATGTCCAGGGTAAGAAAAATTAGCGCCATCTTTTAAAACTTTTTTATTAATTGGATTAGTACAAATGGCACTAGCTTCTTTAGATTGCACCATATTAACTGCACGCTCTATTACTTGAATTGTTGCCAGTGCATTTTCAGGTTGTGAGCCTTTTAAAGATGGTATTTCAGGAAATTTGTGATGTAGTACTGGTAGTATTCCTTTTTCGATACCAAAACATTCAAGTGAATTTTTGATGATTAGGAAAGGTTCTTTGTTGCTACGTGCAAGTAAATGTGAAGCATCTGCTATCAGAAAAAATGGTATGGAGCCATTCAGCCTTTTAAAAGCCTGAAATGTAAGGTCGATGCCTATTCCATTTGGATCTCCACAAGTAAGTGCAATTGGTAAAATCATTTTATAATGATAAAGGCATTATCTTTAAGTTCTTGAAGATAATTATTGCCAAGTTGCGTAAGTTTTTTATTAATTAACATGTTTCTGATGGTTTTACGGTCAGTTTTGATATTAGAATTTCTCCTTGAGCAAAGCATTATTATAGAAATATTTCCTTGTGAGTTAACAATTTTTTTTGTTTCATTAATATCAAGTTCGATTAGTTCCGCTGCAATACTAGGTAAAATCTCTTGGTTTGAAGCTGTAACTATAGAAAAAGAACTTTCATTATATCTTTTTGATATTGCACGCATATCTAAACAGTTATCTACATTATTACGTATTGTGAGTACTTTATTTTTTTTATTAGCAAGATAAGGGAGAGTCAAAATAGCATATTTAATAGTTGTAGAAGTTATTGAACTAGTAAAATTTTCATTTTTTGATGCTATATCAATTTCTTTTTTACTAATAGAATTTAATTTTTTGAAACGAATACGTATAACTTCACGCCATGTAATTCCAACTTTTATAAAGTTTTTAAATGTTTCAGTAGAAATATTCTGTAATTTTAGATATTCTAGTAACTCACCTGCAGTTAATTTTCCGCGTGCAGCAAAATCATTAATACCAGATTTAACATCATTTTCACTTGGTGAAATATTTAATTCAATTCCTGCTTGAATATATAAACGCTCATTAATTAATAAGTTAATTATATTTTTTTGTGTAATATTTTTTTCTCCAAAAGCTTGCATCATTTGTTTGCGTTGAAAAATTTCATAATTTGTAATGACTTGGTCATTCACTTTGACTGCAGTTTGGAAAAGATTACTTTCTTTTGAAGTAGTCATGTTGGGTAATACTAGAATCAAAAACGTTAATATAAATATAAAAATTTTCATTTTTTACTTTTAAGCTCCACAACTGTTATAAAATTTAACTTTTTTAGTATTTGAACCCAAACCTGACAAAAACACTTGTATGCCTAATGTTTGATCTGTTTTACCAAATTCGTTATAATCTAGCGATAATGATAAATTCACTTTAGCACACTCGTTCTCATACAAAACTCCAAAATTCCCTTTAATTGGTGAATGCGTATTAATATTTTGGCGCCAATCTGCAGAAAAAATCCAGTTTTGATTTAAATCGTAAGATGTGCCCAAATTAATTTCGTGTTGCCGATTGTCAATATTCAGAACACTTTTCTTATCTAACCATACATAACCTAAACCAATTTTATATTTATCTTTTTGGAAGTTCAATTTTGTTTCATGTTTCGATGAATCAAATGAATCGTCTAGTAATAATCGTGTCAAAAGACTAAAATTTTCTGGTGAGCTTAAACTAAATACTCCGACATAGTCAGAATTTTTCATATCTAATCCAGTAGACTTAGAAGCGTTGAATTGGCTAAGGTTTTTGATTCTAAAAACACGGCCTGCTGTTGTGGAGAAATTCCATCCTCTTGGATTGTATATGAGGTATTTAGCACCAATATTAGAACGTAATCCAGCTTCTGTTTCATCAAAACCAGGAAAACGATTAATTGAAAATAAGTTACTTTCTTCAAATTCTGCAGTCGTACTATCTGTTGTATTAGCGTCTTTATTAATTGAACCTAAAGTTGCGTTAGGTGCCCATATAACTTGCGCTATTGGTTCGACCACATGTTTTATTGCATTATCATCTCGTTTAAATGGATATCTAGCTTCAAAAAGTGCAATTGGGATCGCATTTGAATAAAAATTTCCTTGTGAAAGATATGAATTATTATTTATTTGTGCTCTTGCACCAAAGTTAATACCTGATTGTGCAATCCAATGTTTCCGCCATGCAACAATGCCGCCAATTCGAGAATATTGATCGATAGTTCCATTTGCTAAAGTAACTGACTGCGCCGTTAATGCAAATCTACCACCACCAAAGCTATTGTCGTAATTTTTTTGATAAAATAATTCAGGCAAAACTATAGGAACGTTCGGGTCTTTTTCACGGCTACCATTGCCATCAAAATCTTTATATCTAAAGCTTTGACTAAATGACCCACCAAGTTGAAAATACTTATCAGAGCCAGTTTTACTTACGTTGAAAAAGTTTTTAAGCCGGTCGTCTTCCGGTTCAGCATAATTAAACTTATCTTTAAAAGATTTTTCGCCTATTGCTAAATTCACTGAATTAGCAATATCAATCTTAAAATTTGCTAGGTAGTTATTTCTAAGTTTAAAAGATCCTTCACTTTCAAAAAACCCATCAAAATTTCTATAACTTGAATTATTATTAAGAGCTATTGCACTTGATAGTTCATAGTTACCGTTAATTGTCTTCCTACGGTACTGACTTTCTAAAATAAAGTTTCGTTTAGTAGAAATGAATGGGGTGAGGGTTATATCGCTCTGGTCATTGATTACCTTATAGTATGGTATTTTTGTTGTTATGCCTAAAGTATTGGATGTTGAGAATTTAGGAACTAATATGCCGCTTGCGCGGGTAACCCCAGGTTCTGGGATGTTTAGTTTTGGAATATAAAGTACTGGCAGCCCCAAAAAATCAAGTGTGGCATTGTCAAAATATATTTTACGTTGATTTTTATCATGTCTTATGCGCTTTGCACGAATTTGCCAAAATGGAATTGATTTATCGGAACATACATAACAAGTTGATGCTATGACTGTGTGAAAAATGTTATATTCCTGAGACCGAAGATCTAGTTTTTGAGAAGAAATTTGGAGTTGTTCATTAATTAGTGCTCGTGCACCCAATATTATTCCCTTTTGAAGTTTTGTATCTATTTTTGCATCGTTGCCCGATGTCATGCCTTGATTAGCACCTTGAATTGTAAATTTTCCAATAATACTTATCTCATCACTGGTTTGGTCATATGAAATTTCGTGTGCTTCTAAAGTTGTATTCTCGTAGAAAACTTTAATATTACCTTTTGCTGTTAATATTCCAGTTGTTTTCTCATATGAAATCATATCAGCAATAAGGCTTGCTGGGTGTTCTTTACTTGTCACAGATTGAGGCACAAGTACTATAAAAAAGATTGTAAAATAAAAGTAAAAGAGGCGCATTATATTTTTCATCCTATCCATCTTCGTAGTGCAAAAATAAAGCAATAGTTACAAGCCCTGCTGATAAAATTGGACTCCATGTAGCTATTATAAGTGGAATCTCTCCTGAGCGACCAAGCGTGATAGAGAAATTTTGAAAAAAGTGTAGAGAAAATCCAAAAATTACAGCACTTACAACAGATAATCCTAAATTATTCTTTCTTACATTCTTTAATGTAAATACACATCCAATAAGTATCATGATTATAAACAGAAATGGTCGAGCGTATTGTTCCATTTGCTTGGACTCATATTTTAATATTGAAAACCCAGATAATTTTACTTTAATTATTTGTTTATTCATATTCCAGGGTGATATTGTCTCTGGGCCAGCGTAACCTTCTAGTAATTGTGTAGGTGTAATATCTGTTGGTATACGAAAAAAATTAAATGCTTGTGATCCAGTTTTTGGGTTAGATAAAGTTTTTTCATCAGTCCATCTAACACCTTGGGTAAGAATAAATTCATTGGGTTTTAAAAAACCTGTTTTAGCAAAAATTCGATTCACAATGTTTCCATTTAAATTATAATTAAATATTGATAAATTATGTAAAATTTTACCATTATTTGATGCTGAACTTGCTTTAATTATCTGGTTTCCATTTAATGTGGTTTGACGCATCCAGTAACCATTATCATTTATTAAAATTGTTGGATGTTTTGCGTTATTCAGCATATTTACCTTTTGCTCATATGAATTAATCATTCTGCCTGCAATAGGATCTAAAAAAAATATAGAAACTATACCAACCATAAAAGCACTAAACATTACTGATAAAAGACTTTTGAGTGCTGATAATCCGGAGGCTCTAGAAACTATAAACTCATTATTTCTAGCCAAGCCTACACTAAAAGCAAGGCTAGAGAGCATCATTATTAAGGGCATTGCTAATGATAAATAAGTTGTCGTGCGCAAAAAACTTAAAGAAAAAGCATTTTTTACAGGAGATTCAAGCCCATTTAAACGGTTAAGGTTTGTTATAAAGTCAAATAACAAAACTAATAAGCCTATTGCTAAAAATACACGAATAAAGCTTACAAAAAAACGTTGTGCGAAGTATATTGCAAGTGTCATGAATGGACCTTATTTGCTTTTTGGAAAAGTCGAGTGGTATCTTTTGACGTATACCACAACATAAGTATAATTAAAAATGAACATAAAAATGGCGAACTATATTGCAGCAACCAAAGATTAGGTGCATCTGCTGTCCAAGATTTAGTTGCACCGCGAAATAAATCAAATCCTGCCATGATTAATATACTTATGACAATTCTACTTGTATATCCTGATCTATTGTAGCCTCCAATTAAAAGACTTATCATTCCTAAAGTGGGAAAAAGAAGTGCAAGCAAAGTCTTTGCATGCCTATCGTAATATAAGGACACTGCGCGCCCAAGCATAGGGTCATCATCAGATAAGTTTGTAATTTTTTGCTTTAACTTTAAACTGTTTTGTTCGGAAATGCTATTTTTTCGGGTTGTTATACCTTTTTCTAATTGAGTAAGATCAAAGGCAAGTGAACTAAAACTCAATAGGTTAAATGCCTTGGTAATAGTATTGTAACTCTGAGTTGAACCTATTTTTAAAAGTAAAGTAGTCTTTCCATCGTTTATTACTACTTGGCCACTTTTAGCTATATAAGTAATTGTTATATCCGGGGACACTTGCTCTTGAATTAAAATATCTTTTAATTTGCCATTAGAACCCTTTTCACCAAAAAAGAATATGTATTTGTTTTGGGATGATATAAATTTATTTGGGATAATTATCTGAGTTAAATATTCCTGTTTGATTTTATCCTGAGTATCTAAAAATTTTGAATGCGCCATTGGTCCTAAATAATGAACTATAATAAACAGTAATGTGAAACATATACTACCAAAGATAAAAAATGGTTTAGCTAAACATGTAAAAGATCGACCAGCACTCATCATTACTAGTAACTCTGATTCGTTAAATAATCGGTTGGTTAGTAATATAGAAGCTGTAAATCCAGAGATTGGTATTGCAGTAATTAGCACTTTAGGGAGTAAAAGAAAAACCAGCTCGGAAACAATTGATGCAGGTTGACCATTCTCAGTTACAATGCTGATAATTCCTAAGGCCTGATTTAATAATAGGATACCTGAAATAATAAAGCAGAAAAACAAAAATGGGCCAATTAATTGAGCTAATATATATCTATCAATTTTTGTCACAGCGGCCTGTTTATGTTGAACTTAATTATTAAATTATTCTTATCTTATTTTTGACTGTAATAACAGTGTTATGTCCTCTTGTATCTAATTTATGGTTAGGTTTAAATGAAGCTTAATTTAAAAGGAAATTCCTATGATCAATCCAGTACACCCAATTTTCTCAGAACATTCTTTGGATGCTATTACAAAAGCTACAGGATTAGTCGTTATCTGTGTAGATGCTGCTGGAAGCTTTGGTCCATCTGCTAAACGTGTAAATCGTTTGATGAAAGGCGCATTGAAAAAAATGGCAGACTCTGATATTTTTGACAAAATGGAAGAGGGAGATATTCAACGGTTTCCGGCCCCTTTAGGACTGATTGCAGATGCTGTGTTACTCTTAAAGATGAAGAAACGTCCAACAATTGATATTGCCCGTAAATGTGGCGCAAATATTGCAAAAGAAGCAGGTAAGTCACATATAAATTTATTTGTTACAGCTAATTCTCGGGCAGCTCAATTAGCCTTTGGTATTGCCATGCGCCGCTATAGATTTGATGCCCATAAATCTAAGAATTCTTTAGAGTTTGGAGAATTAAATGTTTTTATTACTAATGTTGATAAAACTCTAAAAGAATATACAGAATTAAGCGCTGTTGTTGATGGTGTTTTTTTTACACGCGATTTAGTAAATGAACCTGCAAATATTTTAACAACTACAGATTTTGCTGATAGGTTAATTTCTCTAAAGAGTCATGGTTTGAAAGTATCTGTCCTAGAAGAGGCTGATATGGAAAAATTAGGCATGCATTCTTTATTAGGAGTTGGTATGGGATCTGAAAGCCCATCCAAGATTGTAATTATGGAATGGTGGGGTGGTGGTAATGAAAAGCCATTTGCACTTGTTGGTAAGGGAGTAGTTTTTGATACTGGTGGAATTTCCATAAAGCCTGCTGGTGGAATGGAAGATATGACAATGGATATGGGTGGAGCTGGTGTCGTTGCGGGCGTAATGAAAACTTTGGCAACTCGTAATGCAAAAGCTAATGTAGTTGGCTTAGTTGGGTTAGTAGAAAATATGCCTGATGCAAAAGCACAACGTCCGGGTGACGTTGTCAAGTCAATGAAGGGTGATACTATAGAAGTAATCAATACGGATGCTGAGGGCAGATTGGTATTGGCTGATGTCCTATGGTATGCACAAAAGACATATAAACCATCAGGTATAATTAATTTAGCTACTCTAACAGGAGCTGTGATTGTAGCTTTAGGTCATGAGAATGCAGGCGCATTTTCGAATAATGATAAATTGGTTAATGATTTTTTAAAAGCTGCGGATGCTGAATGCGAAGGTGCATGGCGAATGCCATTAGGTGCTGGCTATGATAAATTAATTTTATCACGAATAGCAGATATTAAAAATGTTGGAGGGCGTACAGCAGGATCAATAACCGCAGCCCAATTTTTACAACGCTTTATTGAACCTGATATGCCTTGGGTTCACTTAGATATTGCTGGGGTAGCATCTGTCAAAAGTGAAACTGACTTTGCTCCCAAAGGTGCAACAGGTTGGGGAGTTCGAGCACTTAATCGATTCATATCAGATACTTGTGAGATATAAGTGGGCGATGTATATTTTTATCATTTAACTAAATCACCAATATTTACTGTCATTAACGATTTAATTAGTAAATGTATGACAAAAGGTTGGCGTTTAGCTATTATTGGTAAACAATTAAAGAACCTTGAGAATTTAGATATTCAATTATGGGAATCGAAAGATAATATTTTTATACCACATGGTTTGTCTAATGGCATAAATGATGATGATCAGCACGTCCTTCTCACAATTAACCCAATTGACTATAGAACCCGCCAAGCTTTAATTGTTATAGATGATGCTGAATTTATTCCTTCAGATTCTTCTCATTTAGAGCGTGTTTGTATCTTATTTGATGGTAACAACTCTGATTCACTCGCCGAAGCGCGATCAAAATGGGCACTAATCGCAGGTAATGGTATTCCAGCACAATATTGGTCTCAGGCTACAGGCACTTGGGAAAAAAAGGCTAGCTCGAATTAAATTTATATTTTCAATTTTTAGTTAATATTTAGACAAAATACATTATATTTTCTAATTATAGATTTGTGCGAGATGTTTCCAATTTTTCTTCGGCAGTAAGCCAAAGGGCTTCTGCTTTGGCGATTGCTGCTTCAGCTTCAGCTCGTTTTTTACTTAAATTTTCAAACTGATCTGGACTTGAACTAGTATAAATTTTCGGGTCAGCTAACGCTTTATCAATCTTTGATTTTATTTCTATTATTTTATTTAGACGCTCTTCGCATTTAGCCACTTCAGCTTGATAAGGGGCTAATATCTTTCGTTGTTCACTATGAGAAAGGCGCTTCTTCTTAATTTTTTTTGGTTTTTCAGTGCGATCAGCAACACCACGTTCTGACAGTAAAAGCTTTTTATAAGCGTCTAAATCTTCATTGTAGACGTTAACTTCACCATCTTTAACAAGCCACAAAGTATCTGCAACAGCATTAATTAGGTGAGGGTCATGACTTACCAAAATTACTGCTCCCTCATACGCGGCTAATGCAAAAACTAATGACTCACGACTTTCTATGTCGAGGTGATTTGTTGGTTCGTCCAAAATTAATAAATGAGGAGCTTCAACTGTTGCTAGTAATAATGATAGGCGTGCTTTTTGCCCACCAGACAAACGGCCTACTTCAGTAAGCGCTTGTTCTGGGCCAATTCCACCTCTAGCTAATCGTGAGCGAAGTTTGGCAGGTGTTTCACCAGGAAACTCTCGCGTAATATGCTGTAACGGTGTTTCATCTAAGTGTAATTCATCAACTTGGTGTTGTGCAAAATAACCAATCTTTAATTTAGAAGAGCGGACTAGATTACCTGCCATTGGAGTTAAACGATCAGCGAGTAGTTTTGATAGCGTAGATTTACCCTGACCATTTGCACCTAAGAGAGCTATTCTGTCACTTTGATCAATCCTAAGGTTTAATTCTCGCAGAATTGGTGCACCATCATATCCAACAGAAGTGTCTTCTAATCTTAGAATTGGTGGTGATAGTTCTTCTGGAGTTGGAAAATCAAATGCTGCTACTGCATTTTCTACTCCCGCAGCTATAGGTTCCATCTTTTCTAACATTTTAATTCTGGATTGCGCTTGCTTTGCTTTAGAAGCTTTAGCCCGAAAGCGATCAACAAAACTTTGTAAGTGTTCACGCGTAGCTTCTTGCTTTCGTGCCATTGAAGCTTGTTCTGCTAACTTTGCGCGGCGTACATTATCAAATGTATCGTAATTACCTTGATATAGAGTTAATTCTTTGTCCATTAAATGTAATATTGCATTAACTGAGGTATTTAATAATTGTCGATCATGCGAAATAATTAAAACAGAATGTGGGTATTTACGCAGGTAATTTTCTAACCAAATTGTGCCTTCTAAATCTAGATAGTTTGTTGGCTCATCCAACATTAAAATATCAGGTTGTGCAAACAAAACTCCTGCTAGAGCAACACGCATGCGCCATCCACCTGAAAACTCATGACATGGACGTGCTTGGGCTGATGTGGAAAAGCCAAGGCCTGATAATATAGAAGCTGCTCGAGATTCTGCTGAGTAAGCATCAATATCAGCCAAACGGCCGTGTATATCTGCAATCCTAGTAGGATCTGTAGCTATTTCTGCTTCAGCTAATAACTGGGTTCGTTCAGTATCTGCTGCTAGAACGGTTTCTAACAAACTATCATCAGATGCGGGTGCTTCTTGAGCGATTCCGCCAATCCGCATTTTTTTGGGAATCTCAATAGATCCATCATCCAACCCTAATTCCTTGGTTATCAGCTTAAAAAGTGTAGTTTTTCCTGTACCATTACGCCCCACAATGCCAACTTTATGGCCAGAAGGTATTGTTGCTGATGCATTCGCCAAAAGTTGGCGGCCTGCTATTGAATAACTTATATCATTAATTTTTAACATGACAGCGGAATGACGTATGTGTTGCAAGCTGTCAACGTCCGAATTAATACGTCCTTTTCAAATGAATAAGCATATGCTAATCGATCCAAAATCAAACCTTTCACATACAAAAAGGACTAATCTCATGGCGTTCGAACGTACATTTTCAATCGTAAAACCAGATGCAACAAAGCGTAACCTTGTTGGTCAAATAGTAGCTAAATTTGAACAAGGTGGACTACGTGTTGTTGCGCAAAAACGTATCCAATTAACACTGGCTCAAGCTCAACAATTTTATGGTGTACATTCTGAGCGTCCTTTTTTTGGCGAATTATGTGATTTTATGGTATCTGAGCCAATTGTTGTCCAAGTTTTAGAGGGCGAAAATGCAATTGCTCGAAATCGTGAAATTATGGGTGCAACGAATCCTGCTGATGCCGATGCTGGTACAATTCGTAAAGAATTTGCTTTATCTATCGGTGAAAATTCTGTGCACGGTTCAGACGCTCCAGAAACTGCTGCAGAAGAAATTAGCTTTTTCTTTTCTGGGCTTGAATTGGTTGGCTAAGCCAACTTTTATATTTATATTTATATTTATAATTTAGGGAGCGTTTCTCGCTCCCTATTTATTTCCACTAATTTAGCATTTTTTTAAAGTATAAATATTAACTTAGTGTAATAAGATTTTAGGACTTATTATTTTTCTACAAACGATATTAATCACAATCTTTAACAAATTTAGCCAAAACTTTTTGGTACAAATGGTGTTCTTCAATAAGTACTCTTGCTGATAAATCTTTTGATGTATCATTTGGTAATATAGCCACAGCCTTTTGGCCTAAAATCGGACCATCATCTAACTCACTTGTGACAATATGAACGGAACATCCCCCATGACTGTCGCCCGCATTAAGAGCGCGTTGATGAGTTTTTAATCCTTTATACTTTGGTAATAACGAAGGGTGAATATTTAATATTTTGTTGTTCCATTTTTTTATAAAAGAATGCGTAAGAATACGCATGAAACCTGCTAAACAAATAATATCAACTTTGTGCTGGATTAAAATATTATGGATTGCTGTTTCAAATGAAGTACGATCCCCATTGAACGGTTCATTCGAAATAACAATTGGTGTGACCTGCAATTCAAGTGCTTTTTGAATGCCCGTAGCAGTTTTTGAGTTTGAGATAACAATAACGGGTATGGCATCGATCAATCCAGATTGCATTGCTTTAATCAGTTTTACCATGTTAGAACCACTGCCTGAAATGAAAATAGCAACGCGTTTAGGCATTAAAGTGAGCCAGTGTATCGAACACCTGAACCTTCAGTAATTTTACCAATAATCATAGAATCACATTTCTCATGTTTGAATGCTGCCGTAATAACATCCACGTCTTGAGCTGAACAAATGGCAATCATACCTATACCGCAGTTAAATGTTTTTAAAGCTTCAGATTGTTTTAAATTTGCTTGTGCTATTAACCAGTCAAAAATAGATAATCTTGCCCATGAATCTAAATTAATATTGGCACCTAAACCTTCTGGTAATGCTCTTGGTAAATTTTCAGTTAATCCACCACCGGTAATATGTGCTAATGCTTTTAGTTTACCTGTTTCTAGTGCTGCAACCGCTGGTCGTACATAAATTTTTGTTGGTTCTAATAGATGTTTAGCTAAAGTGTCTTCACCAAAAGGACAATCGTCATTCCAAGTTAGACCTGATTTTTCAACAATTTTACGAACTAACGAATATCCATTTGAGTGAATGCCTGATGATGGTAGTCCAATTAAAATATCTCCATTAGAAACATTGTGGGGCAGGGCAGTGCCTCTTTCCATTGCGCCAACGGAAAAGCCTGCCAAGTCAAAATCATCACCTTCATACATACCTGGCATTTCAGCTGTTTCACCACCTACTAAAGCGGTATTGGCTTGACGACAACCTTCTGCAATTCCGTTTATTACACTTGTTGCATCACTTATATTTAGTTTACCCGTTGCATAGTAGTCTAAAAAAAATAATGGAACTGCTCCTTGGCAAATAAGATCATTTACGCACATTGCAACCAAGTCGATCCCAACTGTATCTAAATAACCTGTGTCAATTGCAATTCGAAGCTTTGTGCCAACACCATCAGTTGCAGAAACTAAAACTGGATCTTTAAATCCAGCTGCTTTTAAATCAAACATTGCACCAAACCCACCTAAGCCGTCCATAACACCTGGTCGTTTTGTGGATTTTGCAGCTGGTTTGATACGTTCAACTAATTTGTTCCCGGCATCAATATCTACGCCAGAATCTGCGTACGTTAAGCCTTTAATTTTGGTCATAATGTCTCTCACGGAATTTATATTTATTTCTTAATGTATTAATGGAAGAATTAAAATGGTGTTGTGCCTTGACCAGCTGGATTTCCTTAAGTAATTGAAGCGCAGGCGGGCTTGTAGCTCAGTTGGTTAGAGCAGAGCGCTCATAACGCTTTTGTCGGTGGTTCGAGTCCATCCTGGCCTACCAAGTAATTGGTTTATTCAGCTTTTTTGAAAAGCTTTAGAAGTTGTGGCGGAAAATATGGCAATTTGTCATTTCTGCCACAACTTTTTTCATTTGTTGTTAAATATTAGTTTAGTGAATAAATAGATTCCATAACTGCAACTTGAAAAACGTATCAAATGATAAAGCTGTTTATCGTGGAATCTGTAGTTCTGCTTTTAGCCCACCTAAGTCAGCGCTGTGACCTAAAACTAATTTACCGCCATGGCTGTGGGCTATGTCTGCAGCAATGGCTAAGCCTAAACCAGCTCCTGATCCTTTGTTTTGGTTTCGCGCTGCGTCAAGACGCTCAAATGGATTAACCGCTTTCTCACGTTGACCTTTAGGAATTCCTGGTCCTGAGTCTTCAACTATAAAAGAAACTGTTTTAATTGTCGCTGTTACAATAACACATGTTTTATTTGAATAGCGCGCTGAATTTGATAGAAGATTATTAATTGCGCGAGAAAGAGCTAACTCTCTACACCTCAATTTAATTATTTCTGAACCAATATTATCAAAATTTGCAGAAACGTTGTGATTTACTCGTCGTTGATCTCTTATTAGTGATTTAATTAATTGTTTAGGTTCAATAACTACAAATTTTTCTCCATTGTCACCACGCGAGAATGCTAAAAATTCATTAACTATGGCCTCCATTTCAGTAACATCGCCTTGCAGTTCTTTAAGGAATTCATTTTCATTCATTAAGCTTAACGATAATTTCATACGAGTTAATGGTGTCCTAAGGTCATGACTAACTCCTGACAGCATCGTTGTGCGTTGTTCCATATGGCGTTCAATTCTGGATTGCATTGAGATAAACGCATGCCCCGCTTGACGAACTTCTGTAGCTCCACTGGGCGAAAATAAAATTTTGTTGCCTTTACCAAAAGCGTCAGCAGACTCTGCTAGCAATCTAATTGGCCTGATTTGGTTTCTTAGAAAAATAACGGCTATGCTAATAAATAAACATGATGCTAGAAATCCAACAACGAGTAATTGATGTGGGTTTTCCGCAGTTGCACGCCGCCGAGATAAACTTATCTCAAAGTTGTTCCCGTCTTTAGTTACCCAAAAATTTATTATTGTTTCGTCAGAACTTAAATCGACAGACGATAGTCCGGTAACTTGTGAACGAAGTGAGCGTATCAAATAACGCCCTGAGATATCAAAAAAAGCGTATTTGTAACTAGAAACATGTGGTTGTTCATTTAGTTTTACAGTAATTGATAGTGGTTGAGATTTTGCATGAATATCCTGAAGAGGGTAAGAATCATCATTAAAAACTTTTGTATCTAAAATGAAGTTTATTTCACGTGCAATATCTGTTGTTTTTCCAATTGTTACATCACCATACAAGCGATCTATAAAAATAACTGTTATTACTGCTTGAATTAATAGAATCGGAACAGCCAAAATCAGAATTGATCGACCAAGTAAGCTTTTGGGGAGGTTTTTTTTAAGCCAATGTGTGTGTAGCATTTTAGCAAGCTAAGCATTGGTTATATAAAACGCAAGAAATGGAATGAATTTACTACATTAAATTTAAAAAGATTAAATTAGTGTAAAATTTCTATAGACGCATAAAAAACCGTTAGCTATAGAGACGCAGTACACGGTATTCCGACGTAGCTCAGCGGTAGAGCAGTTGACTGTTAATCAATTGGTCGTAGGTTCGATCCCTACCGTCGGAGCCATGTACATAATTTCATTATATAAAATCGCTTATGTGATTACAAATATAACAGATTATTTTAACACATCTATGAAGCTAGTCTTGGGATGATTCGAGTGTGAAATTGGGATATGTTGAAATAATTAATGTATTACTTTTATACCTAAACTGCTTTTAGAATAAAAAAAGGCCGCTACAAGGTTATCTTGCAACGGCCTGGGTGTGTTGGAAATGTGCAGAGA
>ENA-OSJC01000426-OSJC01000426.1-marine-metagenome-genome-assembly--contig:-NODE-426-length-41647-cov-8.190185_pt1 | contig 41647 bp, 41 predicted proteins | sample MGYA00237885_ERZ534234 | MGnify/ENA primary metagenome ERZ534234 (study PRJEB26413, sample SAMN06343907) | marine metagenome | isolation source: coastal waters | place: Atlantic Ocean: West Antarctic... | reverse complement strand
GACGCTATGGTTCACGCTATCGAGGCGTTTCTGGTACCTGGATTTCATCCACTTTGCGATGGTGCTGCACTTGAGGGGCTTACGCTAGTATCGAAATGGCTGCCTATTGCGGTGCGTGAACCTAACAACATTACTGCGCGAGGTGGCATGCTCGTGGGTTCCTGCTTAGCCGGGATAGCCTTTATCAAAGGACTGGGTATGGTTCACGCGATTTCCCATATGGTGGGTGCAGAATTTGACACACAACATGGTCTCACCAATGCCATCATCCTTCCTGTTGTACTGCGCTTCAATTTACCCGGAATGGAGCTACAAGTGACTCGCATGGCGAAGGCGATGGGGTTGGAGGACCACTCTATTGACGGATTTATTACAGAAATTGAACGTATGTTAGATGAGATCAACATTCCTACATCCCTTCGCGATATTGATGTTCCACTAGATTGTGCCCAAAGAATCGCGGAAAAAGCTATCCTAGATAGCGCTGCAAGTACCAATCCACGACCGGCAAGTGTGGAAGAAATCCGCGGTTTAGTCGAAACTGCCATACAACAAGCGCGCTGAATGGGAGATAAGGATTATATGGAAAATCTCAAGAAATTTTACATCGGGGGTCAATGGGATACGCCTATTTCTGACGTAACCATGCCCGTTGTGAATCCCGCAACCGAGAAACAGATAGCAACCGTTGCTATGGGTAATGCTACTGATGTAGATAAAGCCGTGGGCGCCGCCAAAATAGCTTTTGAGGAGTTTTCAAAAACCAGTGCAGAGGAGCGTTTAGCTTTACTGTATAAACTCAAGTATGCCACGGAGCGGCGGTTAGAAGATTTGGCGCAAGCAATGCGATTGGAAATGGGAGCACCCATCACTATGGCACGTGAGGCCCAAGCTGATGCCGCCATCGGTCATCTTGATGGCTTCATTGAGGCACTCGAGGGCTTTAATCATCATGTAATACTGACTAATGGTGATCATCTTGTCTATGAACCTATTGGCGTGTGTGGACTGATTACCCCTTGGAATTGGCCGATGAACCAAATTGCCCTAAAAGTTATTCCAGCGCTTGCGACTGGATGTACCTGTGTACTGAAGCCCTCTGAACATACCCCTATCTCAGCCATGATTTATGCAGAGATTATCCATGAGGCGGGATACCCCCCTGGTGTATTCAATCTCATTAACGGCGACGGTCCTACCGTCGGTTCTGCCCTATCACAGCATCCCGACATACAGATGATGTCTTTCACAGGCTCAACGAGAGCAGGGAAATCCATTACTCGTGACGCCGCAGAAACAATTAAGCGGGTAACATTAGAACTGGGTGGAAAATCACCAAATCTTGTATTTGCAGATTGTGACCTTGAAACTCAAGTGACAGATTCTATTAACGAATGTATGTACAACACTGGGCAGTCCTGTGATGCTCCAACAAGGCTACTCGTGGAGAGAAGTTGCTATGCTGATGTGCTCGAGATTGCCAAAAGAGCAGCTATGGCAACTCAGGTTGGAGATCCTGAACACGAGGGTGATCACATAGGACCACTATTTGATCAAATTCAATTTGATCGCGTGCAAACGATGATTGGTGTTGGGATCGATGAGGGTGCGATTGTATTGGCTGGAGGATTAGGAAAACCCGACGGTATGGATTTAGGCTGGTTTGTTAAGCCTACTATTTTTTCGGATGTATCAAATGATATGCGCATTGCTCAAGAAGAGATCTTTGGCCCTGTTCTAGTAATCATTCCTTTTGAGGACGAGGATGAAGCCATCTCCATCGCAAATGACACCCCATATGGCCTCGCTGCTTACCTTCAGACCGGAGATCCCGTACGTGCACGACGAGTGGCCGCTCAATTGCGTGCAGGAGCTATTCATATTAATGGTGGTGGATTTAATTATGGTTCACCCTTTGGAGGGCATAAGCAGTCAGGTAATGGTCGCGAAGGCGGTATTATGGGGATTGAGGATTTCCTAGAAAGAAAAACCTTGCATGGATTGTAAGAGGGTCTTAAATCTTAACTCTAAAGTCGTCAGTTAAACTATAGAACGCAGTGGTCACCAACTTTACTACCTTGCTTCAAGGCTCTTGATAGACTCTTTGCTTAATTAAAGAGAGTAATGATAATGATTCCACGTCATCTGTATGACTCTGACCACGAAATGTTTCGTGGCTCTGTTCGAAAGTTTCTAGAAACCGAAGCAATGCCCCATCATGAGCAGTGGGAGAACGACGGCATGGTGAGTGACGAAATATGGCTAAAAGCCGGAGAGCAAGGGTTTTTGTGCCCTATGGTGCCAGAGGAGTATGGTGGTGTTGACACAGATTTTCTCTACAACTGTATTGTTAATGAAGAGATTGCCCGTTCTGGTTGTACTGGATTGGGGTGGACGTTACACAATGATATCTCTGTCCCGTACATTGTTCGTTATGGCAGTGATTATCAGAAACAAGCTTATTTACCGCGTTGTGTCTCAGGCGAGTTAATTACTGCGATTGCAATGACCGAGCCGGGTGCAGGATCAGATCTGCAGGGAACTAAGACAACGGCAGTTCTGGATGGTGACCATTATATTCTTAATGGGTCTAAAACGTTTATTACCAATGGCCAAAAAGCGGGTCTAGTCATTGTTGTTGCGAAAACAGATCCTTCGGCTGGCTCTAAGGGCATTAGTTTGTTTTTGGTAGAGGCTGATTTACCAGGGTTTAGCAAAGGTAAAAATCTGAACAAACTGGGTTTAAAAGCTCAAGACACGTCAGAACTGTTTTTCCAAGACGTTAAGGTGCCCAAAGAAAACCTCCTTGGTGAAGAGGGCCGTGGCTTTATCTATTTGATGCAGGACTTACCTCAGGAACGATTGTCTATTGCCGTAGGGGCGGTTGCTAATTCCCAAGCCATACTTGAAGCAACAGTGACCTACACTAAAGAACGTAAGGCTTTTGGCACGTCCGTAGCATCCTTTCAAAACACCCAGTTCAAGTTAGCTGAGTTGGCGGCTGAAGTCACCAGTGCAGAAGTATTTTGCGATCGGTGCACTGAGCTCCTACTCGAAGATAAATTAGATTCGGTAACCGCGTCTAAGTTAAAGCTATTGACCACTGACTTGCAGTGCAGAGTTGCTGATGAGTGTTTACAGCTTCATGGTGGTTGGGGTTATATGTGGGAATACCCAGTGTGCCGAGCATTTGCGGACTCACGAGTGCAACGTATCTATGGGGGTAGTAATGAGATTATGAAATTGATTATTGCTCGAGATTTGATGAAGTAATAATGAGCCATGATTGATAAAAATGCCCCTTCACAGGGGCATTTCTGTGTCTGATTATCTGTTATGTATCAATTATCTTTGATCATTTAATAAAATTTTACTCTTTGTAAGAAGGGTCTATCTTATCAATGATGCGGACGAAGGCATTAAACTCAAGTTCTCCTGCTGGTTCACCCTTGGTTTGCATTTCCATTAATTGCTCAGATAACTTAAGAACATCATCATTGACAGGAATAATTTTTTTGCCAGTTGCATCGCAAGCCACTTGAATCTCACATGACCGCTCGAGAGTCCATTGATTTATAAAAGCTTCAGGTATTGTGCGACCACATGTCAGCAGGCCATGATTACGCAAGATGAGTAATCCTTTATTACCAAGGTTTGCGACTAGTCTTGGCTTTTCATCGTCTCTCACTGTGAGGCCTTCAAAATCATGATAGGCGATGCGATTGTGTAGTAATGCGGAGTAAAAATTGTCTGTACGCAATCCTTCTTGCGAGCAGGCAACGGCCATTCCGGCATTAGTGTGGGTGTGGGCTATACAATGGATTTCTGGGCGGGCTGCATGAATGGCGGTGTGAATAACAATACCCGCTGGGTTTACGGTGTAGTCAGTATCTTCAACAATATTACCCTTTATATCAACTTTAACTAAATTTGATGCAGTGACTTCACTGTAGTGTAGGCCGTAAGGATTAATCAAAAAATGATGCTCATCACCTGGAATTTTTACAGTAATGTGATTGAATATCATTTCGGTCCAGCCCATGTGGTCGAATATACGATAACAGGCGGCCAGTTGAATACGCAGTTCTTGTTCAGTCTTTTCCATTAGTTTGCCCTCTTAACAAATTTAGTCAAAATTACAATTTGGGTGCCGTTTACTCGGCCCTCTAGTTGTTCTGAATTGTCTGTCACCAACGATATGTTCCGCACTGCTGTGCCGCGTTTAGCGGTAAAGCTAACACCTTTAACATTTAAGTCTTTAGTTAGTGTGACCGTATCACCATTTTGCAGCGACGCACCATTACTATCTTTATGCTCAACAGCCGAAAGGCTATCTTCGTTAGTATTAGTCTTTGCCCAAGTTAAAGTATCATCTTCCAGATATAACATATCAAGTAGATCCTGAGCCCAGGGCTCACTACCTAGCCGATTTAGTAAACGCCATATAATGACCTGCACTGCTGGAACTTGGCTCCACATACTGTCACTAAGGCAGTGCCAGTGGTTAGGGTCCAACATTAATGAGTCACTCTGGCGCTCATGACACTGTTGGCAAATCAAGACGTTGTGATCGGCTAACTCATCACTATACGGTTTTATGGCGAAGCTGCGAAGCTGATCTAGCGCAGCGCAGAGTTCGCATTTCGCATCGCTGCGGCTGTGTAGTGAAGCGCTCAGGGTCATCAATGAAGGTTACTTTTATTATGTTTTAGGGCGCTATTATAACGCACCAAATCTTTGGCGCTATAGTTTGGTCGATTTGTATATCTCAGGGCTACTTAAACGCCATCGGCTATTAGTGATTTTGCCGCAGCCCATCCGGATAGCACTGCACCTTCTACGCGGGGGCCCGCAAAAGCATCACCGGCCAACACTAGCGGCGGTAGGTCAGTTCCCTCGCTAGCCAACATGCAGGGACTGCTATCGACTATTACAGGCTTACTGTAGCGCCAGCCGTGTACTTGAAAGTCGACCACTTTTGCACCCAGATAGGGGCTCGCTGAATCTATAAGTCGACGAGCAACTTCATCGCGGTCGTCCTCAAAGTGTTTCGCACTGAAATCACCACTACCATGAATGGTAACCGCTGGAAGGGCCGATACACCCTTCTGTTGATTATCACTTATCCATGCAATTGGACCGGAATCAATGACCATTGCTCCTGGGGGTTTAATGGCACTTGGCTTATCCAAAACTGCCATAACAGAAATACAGCTTTCATAACTAATCCGGCTGAGTCGATCATGCTTGTCTTGAGGTAGTCTAACATTACCGGTGCTTAACAAATCTAGTGTCTGGGGTACCGGTGAGGTGATTACTAATGAACGTGATTGAATACTGGTGCCATTGTCTAACTGGGAAAGCCACCCATCGCTATGAACTTGAATTGACTCTACCGTCGTAGCTAGTTTAACCGTGAGGTCCATGGCCAAATGTTTTGCGATAGCTGTCATAGTGGGCACGCCTCGATAACGCGCATGGCTATTTACTTGTCCCGGAAAACTGCTGTACCACTCTTCGGCAACACCATCCTCTATCCACTGACGAACTTGCTCTACAAATTTAGGATCGCGCGTAGTCATAAACTGAGCACCATGATCAAAACTGGCATTATCTATTCGTCGGCCCGCCAAACGTCCTCCTAATCCCCGTCCTTTATCGACAACTAGCACTGTGTATCCGGCATTTTGAAGGTCATTAGCCGCACTTAAGCCGGCAAGGCCAGCACCAACAATCAAAACATCGGTTTTATGTGTAGGTGAAGTCATAGTTGTATTCTTATGGTGAGTTTTTACGTGTTTTTGATTTGCAGCGTACAGAGCAAAATTGTACCTCTTCCCAACAACGCTCCCATTTCTTTCGCCAGGTAAATGGTCGTTCGCAAGCTAAGCAAATTTTAGTCGGCAAGTCAGATTTTTTACGCATGGATGGCATCTTTAGACCTAGGCTGCAGTTAGAGCAGTCCCCGCTAGAGTGATGCGATGCATTAGTCTAGCCTCACCGTGATAGTCATTTTTAGCTTGATGCCATGTGCATCGATTGTCCCAAAAGGTTACTGAACCGGGCAGCCAGTTGAAGCTGCAGGTAAATTGAGGTTGGTCAACATGGGCATACAGTTCATCAAGTAAAGTACGGCTTTCTGTGAAGTCCCAGCCCTCAAATTGAATAGTATGCCCCGGGTTAACATAGAGTACTTTCCGGCCACTTTCAGGATGAGTAATCACTACGGGATGAGTGGCGTCGCCAACTCGGTCCATACCCCCTAGGTGCTGGGCGAGATCTGTATGCCGATAAACGCCATTTTCACCATAGAGATGCTCATTGGAATGTACTGCACGAAGATTGGCAATACGCTCTTTAAGCTCTGGGGACAGTGCATCATATGCGGCAGCTAGATTGGCAAACTGCGTGTCACCGCCAGTCTTAGGTAGCATACGAGCCACCAATATAGAGCCCATCGCAGGAATCTCATCATAAGAATGGTCAGTATGCCAGCCACCACCGATATTAGTTTGCTGGGTTTTCTCTTTACGAACTTCGGCGATCTTAGGAAAATCATTGGTCGCCTTAAAAAACTTATTAATTACAATGCTACCAAAGCGTTCGGCAAATTTAAGATGTTCTGTGGGCGGTAAAGTTTGGTCTCGGAAGAATAGTAAACCGTGTTCAGCAAACACTTCTCTTAACTGAGCCAAATCGCTATCTGAAAGCGTAGCCAGCTGGATGTCGCTCACCGTAGCTCCGCAGCCATTTGTATATGGAGTGACAATCATAGATCGAGCCTCAGTACATTATAAAAGTTCATTGAGCTTTTGTAGTAATATCTGATTGACTTGTTGAGGGTTAGCTTGACCTTTAGAGGCTTTCATAATCTGACCCATAAAGCCACCAAGCTTCTTCTTACGCTTACTTTCATCGCTGTTAATGAAGTCTTCAACCATGGCTAAATTTGCATCTAAAACCTCAGCCACTATTTTTTCGAGAGCGCCGCTATCTGAGACCTGCTTAAGCCCTTTAGCCTGAATAATCTCATCGGCGGTACCTTCGCCTTTCCACATGGCTTCAAACACAAGTTTGGCCATTTTCCCAGAAATACTATTATCTTCAATACGTGCAACCATGCCTGCAAGTTGCTGGGGAGATACTGGGCTTCCAGAAAAATTGAGATCAGCATTATTTAGAGCACCACTAAGCTCACCCATAACCCAGTTCGCCGCTAATTTTGCATTGTTGGAACCTTCAGCTACTACTTCAAAGAATGCCGACATATTGGAGTCATTAGCAATAATATTAGCGTCATAATCAGACAGTGCGTACTGGCTAACAAAACGTTTTTGACGAGCGTCAGGCAGTTCAGGCAATGCCTGACGTAGCTCTTCAATAGTGGCATCACTAATCAATACTGGAAGTAGATCGGGACAGGGGAAGTAACGATAGTCATTCGCTTCTTCTTTACTGCGCATTGACTTAGCAACCTTGGTATCACCATTATAAAGACGTGTTTCTTGAGCCACTATCCCGCCGTCCTCAATCAGATCTATTTGACGTTCGACTTCGCGCTCAATTGCTTCTTCCATAAATTTAAAGGAATTGAGGTTTTTAGTTTCGGTACGTGTACCTAAGACTGAACTACCGATGGGTCGGACAGAAACATTGACATCAAAACGCATACTGCCTTGGCTCATTTCACCATCGCAGATATTAATTGAGGTAACAATGCTATGGAGCTTTTTGGCAAAAGCGATAGCTTCCTCCGCGCTGCGCATATCAGGCTCGGAGACAATTTCAATCAGAGGTGTACCCGCGCGATTCAGATCAACGCCGGACATACCATGGGGCAAGTTGCCCTCATGGGTAGATTTACCTGCATCTTCTTCAAGATGTGCATGATGAATACCAATAGCTTTCTCTGAGCCATCGGCCAGCTGAATAGTCACGCTACCGCGGCCGACAATCGGCTTTTCCAATTGCGTAGTTTGATAGCCTTTTGGTAAATCTGGATAGAAATAGTTTTTGCGTTCGAATACGGATTCCTGGCAGATATCAGCGTCTATGGCTAACCCAAACATAATGGCATAATTTACTGCCTGTTTATTGAGTACAGGGAGGGTTCCAGGCATAGCTAAGTCTATCGCACACGCTTGGCTGTTGGGGGTGGCACCAAAAGCGGTACTTGCTGCTGAGAAAATTTTGGTTTTGGTGGCTAATTGAACATGCACTTCAAGTCCAATAACAGTTTCCCAACTCATGATATAGCCTCTGGTGTTTGTTGGTGCCAATTAGTAATCTGTTGAAATTGATGGGCAACATTTAGCATGCGCGCCTCATCAAAGTAGTTTCCAATAATCTGCAAACCTACGGGTTTATCTTCGACTATCCCACACGGCACTGACATGCCGGGTAATCCTGCTAAATTGGTGGCAATGGTATAAATATCTTCTAAATACATTGCAACCGGATCATCTCCTTTGGCGCCAAACTTAAATGCTGGCGATGGGCACGTTGGACCCATAATCAAATCTACCGACTTAAAGGCTTCGGAAAAATCTTGTTGAATGAGTTGCCGAACCTGCTGAGCTTTACCGTAATAAGCGTCATAGTACCCAGCAGATAGGCAGTAAGTACCAATCAAAATACGTCGCTGAACCTCTTCGCCAAAACCTTCAGCGCGACTCCGGCAATACATGTCATGCAAATCTTTAGGATTCTCACATCGATAACCATATTTAACACCGTCAAAGCGAGAGAGGTTAGCTGATGCTTCAGCTGGGGCAATTACGTAATACGCAGGCACCGACAGCTCAGAGTTGGGAAGACTTATCTCGACTAATTCTGCACCTTGTGCCTCTAAATCAGCTAATGCTTTTCTAACCGCCATTTCAGTGCCAGGGTGAAGGCCTTCTGAAAAGTATTCCTTGGGGATTCCGATCTTCAGTCCCTTAACTGAATTGCCCAAGGATGCGGTGTAGTCAGGTACATTTTTATCCACCGACGTTGAATCTTTTTCGTCAAAACTGGCCATGCAGTTAAGCAGTATTGCGCAGTCTTCTGCCGTGCGGGCCATCGGACCTGCCTGATCCAGACTTGAGGCGAAAGCAATCATTCCCCAGCGAGAAACACGGCCATAGGTTGGTTTCAGACCGCTAATTCCACAAAGTGCTGCAGGTTGACGAATTGAACCTCCAGTATCTGTAGCAGTTGCTCCAGGAGCTAAACGCGCGGCGATGGCAGCAGCAGAGCCTCCAGAGGAGCCTCCAGGCACCGAATCAGTCGCCCAAGGATTCTTTACAGGCCCATAAAAGCTAGTTTCGTTTGATGAACCCATAGCAAACTCGTCCATATTGGTTTTACCCAACATGACGGCCCCATCACGTGCAAAGTTTTCTACTACGGTGGCATTATATGGAGGTATGAAATTGTCGAGCATCTTAGAACCGCAGCTGGTGCGTACGCCATCAGTACAAAATATATCCTTGTGCAGGATAGGTATACCGCACATAGCAGGGGCATCGCCAAGCGAGAGTCGCTGATCAGCCAGAGTTGCAGAATTTAAAGCTTGTTCACCAGTTACGGTGATAATCGCATTGTAGTCATCATTTATTTGACTGATTCGATCTAAAAAGTGCTGAGTTAATTCGACACTTGAAAATTCATTGTTTTGTAGGCCTTTAATAAGCTCAGCAATAGTGTAATTGTGCATTGTCAGTCCGGTTATTCGATCATTTTGGGGACGGTAAATAATCCATTGTGGGTTTCTGGTGCTATCGCCTGAAAAGCCTCTCGCTGGTCAGTTTCGCTCACTTCATCATCACGTAGACGCTGAGAGGTGTGAAACGGACGAGATATTTCTTGCAAAGAGTCAGTATTGGCACTTTGCAGCTGATCGACTAAAGCGAGAACACTGCTGAGGCGCCCAGTAACATCAGCGATGGTTTTTTCGTCAATCGCCAGACGTGACAGCGTAGCTAGTTTTTCAATTTCTTTTCTTTCAATAGTCATTTTTTTTACCCAGCAAACACGGCACTTATTAGTGTTGCAGTACGATGAACTTTTATTGTCTTTCCAGACTCGGTAAGGTACCACAAAAGGCGCATTAGTTTAATCAGATCGTTTATTCAATCCGCTAATGTGTAACCTTTTTGTTTTATTTGGTTTAATTTTCAATAGATAAAGGAAGTTTCTTCAGAGATCAGCTAAACTCAGGATCTACTGCGTCAAAGAGGACACTCTTTTGTGACTATTTTTGGCGGGACAGTGCGATATGACTGAATTCTCCGCTGACACTACTGTGGTGAGAATGACTTAGGAAACTCAGCAAATGCTTAAAAAAATTCGTGGTATGTTTTCCAGCGATCTATCGATCGACTTGGGCACGGCAAATACGCTCATTTATGTTCGCGACAAAGGGATTGTCCTTAACGAACCCTCGGTGGTGGCTATTCGTCATCATATGGGGCAAAAAATAGTGGATGCAGTTGGGGTTGATGCCAAGCGCATGTTAGGTCGAACTCCAGGGGATATAACGGCCATTCGGCCTCTTAAAGACGGTGTAATTGCTGATTTCCAAGTTACTGAAAAGATGCTCTTACACTTTATTAAGAAAGTCCATGAAACAAGTTTTTTCCCGCCTAGCCCACGGGTCCTTATTTGTGTCCCATGTATGGCAACTGAAGTTGAGAGGCGTGCTATTAGAGAAGCGGCTCATCAGGCAGGAGCTCGAGAGGTTCATTTGATTGACGAGCCGATGGCTGCCGCTATTGGTGCAGGTCTGCCAGTGGAAGAGGCGGTTGGCTCAATGGTTGTTGATATTGGCGGAGGTACCACAGAAATTGCGATCCTATCGCTAAGCGGAGTTGTTTATGCCGATTCAGTGCGTATTGGTGGAGACCGCTTCGATGAGGCTATTGTTAACTTTGTACGTCGTGAATATGGCAGTGTAATTGGTGACACCACAGCTGAGCGCATAAAAATGGAAATAGGCGGTGCCTATTTAGCTGAGGAAGTAAGGGAAATTGAGGTAAGAGGGCGCAATCTGGCGGAGGGAATACCAAAGCGCTTTACCCTAACCAGCGATGAAATTTTGGGTGCGCTCCAGGAACCATTGGTTGGAATTGTCCAAGCAGTAAAGCGTGTTTTAGAGCAGTCCCCACCGGAGCTAGCCTCGGACATTGCCGAAGCGGGAATTGTTTTGACAGGTGGTGGAGCTTTACTGAAGGATCTTGATAAATTACTTGCTAAAGAAACTGGGTTGCCCGTCATTGTTGCCGAAGAACCACTGACTTGTGTTGCTCGTGGCGGCGGTGAATTTTTGGATATTATGGATAACAGAAAGCTCAATAGATTGGCTTTTTAGTAGTGTCGCTGATTCGTTAGAGTTTGAATGCCACTAATTCTTCGGGAGCAGAATCATTAGCAATGCCTTCGTCAAACTATCATCGATCTTTCGTCGTCTTTTGTTGGTGGTGGCCATTTCATTCGGTCTGATGGCCGCTCACAGTTATACCGACTGGTTTGATCCTATTGAAAACTTCTTTGATAACGCGCTCCTTCCTGCACATTGGTTAGCGACAGTCCCTGCTCGCTTGAGCGTTTGGAGTGAATTGATTCTCTCTGATCGTTCGGATTTAGAAGTGGAGAATACCCGACTGAAGCAAGAAAGCCTGATCCACCGGGGACAGATTCAACGGATGGCAGATCTTGCAGCTGAAAATCTGCGATTAAGGCTATTGCTCAATGCAACAGAATTATTAATGGATAGTGTGTTGGTTACTGAAGTCATTGGTGTTTCTCCGAGTCGAAACAGTCACACATTGTTTATTGATCGTGGTACTGAGGATAATGTTTATATAGGCCAGCCTATTCTTGATGCAGAAGGGCTAATGGGACAGGTGATCGAAGTGTTTGAAGATCATAGCGTGGCTTTACTAATCACAGATAGCACGCATGCGATTCCTGTGCAGACATTGCGCAATGGTATGCGGTCGATTGCTGAAGGGACGTCTGATTACGATAGGTTGAGGTTACGGTTTGTGTCACCGACCGCAGATATTAGAGAAGGGGACCAGTTGGTTAGTTCAGGGCTGGGCGGAAGATTTCCGGTGGGCTATCCTGTTGGTAGTGTTATTAATATTGAACACAAATCTGGAGCTAGTTTTATTGAGGTGGAGATTACTCCCGCAGCCAAAATAGACAGGAGTAAACATTTACTGCTAGTGTTTACTTCAGAAGATGGCGGTGAAGTTGGTCCTTCTCAGTGAAGGAGTCTGGTGTTGGGCTAGCACTTATAATTTCTATTTTGCTAGCATCAGTACTGCAGTTAGTGCCAGTTTCCGGCTATTTAATAGTGTTGAAGCCTAATTTTTTACTCTTAGTTGTCATTGGCTGGATAATTTTTAGACCCAGCCAGTGGGGAATTGGCTTTGCGGCTTTTACTGGGCTTTTAGCCGACTTGATCTTCAGAGCTCCAATTGGCGTGCACGTTTTGTTGTTTTCCACGGTAGGGGCTATCCCTCTCTATTTAAGTGGGTGGCTAGTTTATTTCTCATTAATCCACAGATGTCTTTTTGTGTTTATTCTGATTATTTTTGCAGAATTTATGCGCAACATGTTGCTTTCAATGTGGGAGATTCCTATAGATTATAGCTATATAATAGTGGTTGCTCTGGCGTCCGCAATAGTGTGGCCTGCGATTGATCAGTTACTGATCAAGGTTAATCGGAAGCGTTAATAATCATCCTTTGACGGGCTTCTCGATGACTGCTTTAAAATAGATTAAAAGGCCAATGTATGTCTGTCACTCAAACTACGGTGGGGAATTATGATCTCGTGTTAGCGTCAGGGTCTCCGAGGCGGCACGATATTTTGGAACAAATTGGTGTTCTACACCGCATTATCATTCCAACGATTGATGAAACTCAAAGGTCTACGGAGTCAGCCACTAGCTACGTGACTCGTCTTGCGCTTGAAAAGGCGAGTGCAGGTTGCTTAATGAATGACTCGGATGCTCCTGTGCTGGGTGCAGACACAATTCTTGTCTGTGATGGACAGGTATTTGGCAAGCCGGTTAATTACTCGAACTTTAAAGAGATGTTCACTTCCTTATCCGGACAAACACACAGCGTATTATCGGCAGTGGCCATCGATAATAAAGAAAAAAGTTTAGTGTTATTGTCCAAAACATGGGTAACGTTTCGCGCTATAACCGAGGCAGAAATTATTACATACTGGGAAACCGGTGAGCCTAAAGATAAGGCTGGGGGTTACGCTATACAGGGATATGGCTCAGTTTTTGTTGAACACATCAAGGGTAGTTATAGTGGTGTTGTTGGCTTGCCTATTGCTGAAACATGTCAGTTACTGTCTAAATTTGATGTGCCTACATGGCAATATCCTATCGCGGAATAGATTTCACATGATCAAAAAGAGCACTAGCCACATACTTATTAATCGTCAAGCAGGTGAGGTACGTGTTGCCCTTTTAGAAAGTGGATTAGTACAAGAAGTGCATATTGAGCGAGCTAATGAGCTCAGTATTGTAGGTAGTATCTATAGAGGTGTTGTCACAAGAGTAATGCCCGGTTTGCAAGCGGCATTTGTAGATTTTGATGGTGACCGCAGTGGGTTTTTACATATTAAGGATGTTTTGGTCAAATCAGTTACGCCATTAAATCAACAAGCTAATCTGTCAAATAATGATAAAGATATTCGCTATCTACTGCGAGAGGGACAAAAAATCATTATTCAGGTGATCAAAGCGGCGGTAGCCGAAAAGGGCGCTAGATTATCTACTAATCTTACTCTGGTATCGAACTATGCGGTTTATAAGCCCTATGGGTTAGACCATAAAATATCTCATCGCATTAACGTTAAAGATGAAAGGGCCAGGCTTAACGATGGGTTAACAGAAATCTTAGACAATAACTCCTTGGAGAGTAAGCACAGAGTGGGTAGCTACATTTTACGTTCTGCTGCCAAAAATATTAATTTGAACCTATTAAAAGCGGATATAAATTTCCTTCAGCGATTGTGGTCAGCGCTAGAGGTTAAAATAGGTATTGCTGAGGGACCTAGTTGTCTGCATCGAGAATTACCAGTTGAGCAGAGACTAATAAGGGATTTAGCCGTGGGGGAGTTGGCGCAAATCACTGTGGATGATGAATACCTTGTCCTCAAGCTACAGCAATTTTGTGATGAATTAAAGATCGACATTCCCAAAGGTATTCATTATTACTCTGAGAGTCAGCCGATCTTTGGAAAATACAAAATCGATGATCAAATTGATAAAGCACTTCAGCGTAGAGTAGATTTGGATAATGGTGGGTATTTAATCATTGACCAAACAGAGGCTATGGCAACAATCGATGTTAACACTGGATCAAATATAGGACGTCAAGATCCTGAACAAACGGTCTATCAAACGAATCTTTGCGCAACGACGGAGATTGCCCATCAGATACGACTACGTAATTTATCGGGGATCATTGTTATTGATTTTATCGATATGCAAAAGCCTGTCCATCGTGAGCACGTTTTGGGCAGTTTAAAAAAAGCGATGAGTGGCGATAGAACAGAATTATTTATATCCAAATTTACTGAATTAGGTCTTGTACAGATCAGACGCAAGAGAACCCATCAAAGTTTGCGGCAACTGCTGCACAGCGATTGCCCTGTCTGTAATGGTCATGGATCGTTAAAGTCCATCGATACAGTAATTTTCGAGATTTGGCGCGAATTAAAACGTGTTGCAGATACCTATGATTGCACTACCTTAAGTGTTCGTGCATCCTCAGAAGTCATTGAGGGATTCTTAGCTTCAAAAGAAACCTTTATGAAGGCATTTGAGGGGGTCTTTAAATGTACAATTGAAATAACAGATCAACCATTATTTACTCGAGAACAGTTTGATGTCATTAGAGGCTGAGTACAGGAAATGAACGCTAGATTATTGACAATCTTAGCTATGGCCGGCCGCATATTTCTTTTGGGTGCGATGTCGCTAGTATTTGGAATAATCGTTCTTGTTTTAATTGGAAGGCAAACCGTCTCGCAGGTCGATGAACTACGTGAAAATGTCGAAAGCTTCTTAGTTGACAATATAGGCTTACAGGTGGAGATTGGAGAGTTAGCTGGGGAATGGCCTAGACTAGTGCCGATTATTGATATAGCTACCCTGAGGCTAAAAGATGATGATGAGCGCCCATCCATAGCATTGACTGATGTTCGCGCAGAGCTTGATTTATTTCGAACTCTACGGCACTTAAATGTTGTCTGGCGCGAACTGACTATTAATGATCTGTCTGTCGTGTTGGTAGAGGATAGCAATGGCAATTGGAATTTGAGAGGTTTTGAGGGTGGTGCTGATACTGAACTTGAGGTGCTTTTAAAGCCCTTTACCCACAGCCGATTAATTAATTTAGAGCAAATCCAGATAGAATTTCAAGCCTTTTCGGGCCAGGTCATAAGACTAAAAGGCGCTTCGGTGAAGGTAGAAAATGATGATAGTTTTCATCGCAGTGAGATGTCCTTATTTTTTGCAAAGCAAACTGCTCCAGCCTACTTTGTTCTCGAAGGCTATGGCAATCCGATGGATCACGAATTCTTTAGCGCTCAGGCATATTTGAAGGTACAGAATTTTGATATTTCCGAGCCGCTAGTTGCCTTTGGTAAGTTTCTTGCTCCGGAGATTTTAAAAGACTTAGAAAATTTTAGTACGGGATTAAATAGCGAGGTGTGGGTTGATATTCAGCCTGGAGGTAGCCTTGATTTTGAAGGCTCTATGTCAGTGTCTGAATTGCCTCTCGACTGGTTTTCTAATTCCCCCCCAATAAAAAATATTAGTTCAGATATCACTGGATGGTATATGCCTTCCAAAGATTGGGGTTTTCGACTTCAAGGTCTGGATTTAGACTGGGCCAATAACGATATAAAGCCGTTAGATATGCTGTTTAGTCAGAGGCTGACAACGCAATGGTATGATTTTGATGTGTCTATGAATCATCTTAATCTGACTCTTTTATCCGATCTTGTTGAGGAAGCAAACGTCATCAGTGATGGTGTTTTAAAAACGCTTGATCAGTTACGGCCTCGCGGAGATCTTAGTGTACTTACCTTCGGCCATAATCAATCGGGATACTTTGCATCTGCTAATTTGTCTAATGTGGATATCGAGCCATTTAAGGGTATACCAGGTATTAGGGGCGTTAACGGTTATATTGAAATAGAGGGTGACAAGGGCCTTTTTCATATTGATGATGAAGATGGTTTCAGTCTTGCCTTTCCTCAAATCTACACAGACTATTTGCCAGTTCAACAAGCGCTGGGAACTGTCTATGTCCATGCGAATGTTGAAGAAAAAACTACTGTTGTGAGAAGTTCGGTAATAGATGCGAAACTGGAAGCAGGTGACGCTAGCTTTTTGTTTTCAGTGAAGCAAGATAACTCTGCGCTTAAGATCGCCCCAACCATAACCCTTTTAGTGGGTGGCAGTAATATTAATGCTAAGTACAGTAATCAGTACCTTCCCTACACGCTATCACCATCATTAACACAATGGCTGCAGGCGTCAAATCTCAGCGGTAATGTAAAGCAGTTTGGACTATTGAAAAGGTCTGGTCCTGGTGTTGGGCAGGAACTAGTGAGGACAACTCAGTTACTGTTTGACGTTGAAGCCGCCGAGTTAGATTATCATCCCCAATGGTTGGGTTTGCGTGACTTTGATGCAACGGTAGTTGTTGATGATACTGTCACTTTAGGGCAGGTCTCGCGCGGTACTTTGGGTGGTGCAAGCGTTATTAGCGCGGGTATCGAAATCGGAAATTCTAAATTAGGAAAACCAAAATCTAATCTCTTACGAATTAATGCCAACCTGGATTCAAGTGTTTCACAAGCTATTAACATCTTAGCTAAATCCTCCTTAGCTTCCAATATTGGCTCTTTGGCAAGCTGGGATTATGGAGGACAATTAAAGACCGCACTTATGTTACAAATCCCCTTGAAAACTGCCGATGGAATAAGTGCTACCGGTAACTATGAGGTTCTTAGTACTTTGCAGGATGCACAGATATCGATTCCTAATAGTCCTATCGTTGTAGCAGATATAAATGGTGCCATCAATTTCTCCACCACTAAGGGTTTGTACTCGCAGGCCATAACAGGTCAGTTTTGGCAGCAACCTATAGTTGCTCGTTTATTCAAGAAAAGTGATGATCAGAATATTCTTTTCAGCACCTCGATAAAGCCTTACAACCTAAATAGATTAGTCGACTTCCCGTGGTCCAAGATAGTTAGTGGGATGATCCCTTTGGAGGGATTGCTAAAAATTAAGCCTCTCTCATCATCAGCGACAGATTCAAAAAGGCAAGAGCAGAATTTAAATAACATTAGTCCGGTAACATTAACCGTAAAAAGTCAGTTAGTGTCAAATGGGATAAGCCTTCCAGTGCCCCTAGGGAAAGAGGCAGGTGAGATAAGGAAACTCGCACTAAAACTGCATTTTGACTCTGGTTTAGCGCGTATTGAGGGAACCCTAGGGGATCACTTAGTGAGTGATCTACGTTTTATTGATGGTCGTTTCCACCGAGGCGTGATCAATTTTGATCGTACCCTGACTCTGCCAGAAGAGAATATTATGTTGGTAGGAAGCTACTTGGAAACGACGGATATTGATTCTTGGCGGCCAGTGATAGACCTCTTTAGTGGTGATTCGGAAGAGTCTGAGAGAGCCTGGTACCCAGTTTTTGATCTAAAGTTTGATTATTTAGAATGGGAGGGGCTCGATATTCAAGATATACGCTCACAGACTAAAATTTTGGCAGGCGATATCGCATTAGATTTTTTCAGTGAACTAGCGGATGGACATCTATTGGTTAATATGGATAGTCAGCGCGTACCGTCATTACATTTAACGCGCCTAAGTATTTCCGATAGTTTTTTAAAAGAAAAAATTAAAACGTCGGTCTTTGACCCGCGAAAACTTACTGCTCTGGATTTTTCGGTAGATAGTCTGTTTTTCAATGAAAAGAGATGGGGTAACCTTGCCTTTGATCTTCGGCCACAGGTCTCTGGTGCAAAATTTGGTCAGATTAAAGGCGACATATTTGGATTAAAAGTAAGTGGATCTTCTGATAATGAACAGGCGGAATTTTTCTGGGGATTTGATGGTGAAAAAAATATTAGCCAGCTCAAGGGATCTGTAACCACTCAAAATATAGGCGATCTATTCAGCGGCCTTAACCTTCCAATCCCTGTAGACAGTCAATCTGGAGATATTTTCTTTAATCTCCAGTGGCCAGATAATCCCTGGAGCTTTTCCAAACAAAATCTCGCAGGTAATTTTGAAATTGAGCTTAATCAAGGTAGTTTCTACAGCTCATCTGTGGGCACTCAGCCGGCACTTAAACTTTTTAGTCTTTTCAATTTCGCCAATTGGCTACGTAGATTAAAACTCGATTTTTCGGACGTCGTCGGTGAGCACCTTGCCTTCAATAATCTGCAAGGATCGGTCTATTTTGATCAAGGCAATGCTCGGTTGTTAGAGCCATTAATTGTGAAAATGCCTTCTGGTAGAATGAGCTTAGCAGGTGACTTTGACTTGTTAGCTGAAACTGCAGATGCTCAATTAGTTGTGACTTTGCCTGTCGCAACTAATTTGCCGTGGGTAGTTGCATTACTCGGAGGGATTCCTGCGGCTGCAGGAGTCTTTATTACTAGCAAGCTGGTCAGTAAGCAGGTTGATCGTCTGTCTAGTATTAGTTACAAGATAAATGGATTATGGGATGACCTAGAGGTCTCAGTGGATCAGATTTTTGCTGCGCAATTGGAGGCCGATTCAAGCTTAAACTCATCGACAGTCCAGCCAAATAAAGATTGATGGCAGTATTAATGTTGTTGAACAGCAGTGTCGTAGAACCCCGAAGTTAAGCGATGGAAGCCCCACTTTTTATTCGGACACTGATCTAATATATTCAAAAATTTTACGGCTGGCTACGGGCGCTTTTTTCAGTTCTATTTCACGATTTGCCTGACGCTGTAAATTACGTAGCTGCTGTCGTTCAGCGAGAGGATACTCTTTTAAAAACGACTCTATCCCTTTATTACCTTGACTAATAATCCGTTCGCGCCAGACTTCCAACTGTTTGAAATGTTGCCGATACGTTAACGACTGATGATCCATTTTATCGAGTGTGTTTTGAATCTCATCGATATTCGATATACGCATTAGTTTGCCAATATACTGCAAATGGCGACGTTTGGCCTCACGACTTTTTAGCTTACGGGCTTCATAGATAGCCTCTTTAAGAGCTTCGGGTAAGTTAAATTTTTGCAACTTACCCTCGGGCATTTCCACTAATTCTTTACCCATAGCTTGAAGGGCATGACTGTCTCTTTTGAGTTGCGATTTACTCGGGCCGTCATACTCTGTTGGCAAGTTAGTATCATCCATTAGACAAGAAATACTGCGGCAAGTCCCAAAAAGGAAACAAAGCCGACAATGTCAGTAATTGTAGTAAGAATAACCGAGCCTGCAAGGGCAGGATCGATCTTGAGAGACCTTAATATCACTGGTAAAATGGTCCCTGTTAGCGCTGCAGCCATTAAGTTAATAGCCATCGCAAGACCAATTATAATAGCCATTCGAATATCTTGAAACCATATCGACACAATACCGCCGACGACTGCGGCGTATAACAATCCATTTAGAGCGCCGACCGCAAATTCTTTACTCAAAAGCCAACTTATGTTCCCCCGCTCTACTTGCCCCAAAGCCATACCTCGAATCACTACAGTGAGGGTTTGACTACCCGCGACTCCACCCATGCTTGCAACAATAGGCATTAGGATGGCAAGGACCACTATTTTGTCGAGCGTAGCTTCAAACAAACTAATTGCGAATGATGCCAGGATAGCGGTAAGTAAGTTAACGCCTAGCCAGACTGCACGCCGGGGAGCTGTGCGACTAATGGATGAAAATGTATCTTCGGTATCACTTAGTCCAGCCATTGCTAATAAAGAATGGTCAGCATCTTCAACAATAACATCTACGACATCATCAATTGTGATTCTGCCTAGTAATCTGGTATTTGCATCAATAACGGGCGCCGAAACTAGATCATAGCGCTGAAATAGAATGGCTACGTCTGAATCAACTAAGTTGACATCAATCGCTTTAAATTCTGTGTTCATTACTTCGCGGACAGTGGTAGCCGGAGAGGAGGTGAGCAACTTACCTATCGATAAATTACCCAAAAACGTATCATCGCGACTAACCACAAAAAGATTATCAGTAGTATCTGGAATTTCTTCAAAACGCCTAAGATATCTAAGAACAACATCCACTGAAATATCGGGCCGTACAGTAATAATCTCTGTATCCATCAGACCGCCGGCAGTATCCTCGCTGTAGGTCAAAACAGTTTCAACCCGTTGACGATCCTGAAGTGTCATTGCCTTTAGTACTTCTGGTATCACTCTGTCAGGAAGCTGTTGAAGAATATCAACGACGTCATCTACATCCAGCCCTTCAGTCAACAATGCAACTTCAGCACCGTCCATCTTGTTGAGGAATTCGAGTTGTATATCATCAGATAAGTCATGTAATACTTCACCAGAAACCTCTGAATCGACAAGTCCCCAAAGAATATGACGATACTTTGGCGGCGCAATTTCAAGTTGATGGGCAATATCGGGAGGCGCGAGATTATTAAGCGTATGTCTGACCTGACTCAGAGTGGCTGAATCAACTGAGTTGTCGAGTTTGGCAAGTATTTTATCGCTGACAATCATAGATTGCGTTCCCGGTCGATCCAATTGAGGCTGGACGAGACTGTATTCTAACTTTGTATGCCTAAATAGAATAGGAGATATTTACATTTGTCGGCAGGTAAACTTTAAAGCGTCGAATATAACGCTCAATTTACTCTCCCTCACCAAAATAGTCGCCAAATAAATCTTTTACCGCAGTTTGAGCTTTTTCCTGCTCTGGCCCATCAAACTCAAATATGAGATCAGTGCCTTGATTAGCTGCGAGTAACATTAGCGACATAATACTTTTTGCATCTACTAGGGGCGGTTTTTCACCCGTATGAATTGAGCATGAGTAGCGGTTTGCTAAGCTAGCTAATTTCGTGGCAGCACGAGCATGCAAACCTAATTTATTGATAACCTTGATATTGACTCGAATCATGACAAAAATACTTGATAGGTCACTTAGATAGCTCTTTATGCACGATTTGAACAGAAGGGTAATCTTTTGAAAAATGTTCATGTAGTCTATTGGAGATGTAAACTGACCGATGTTGGCCGCCAGTACAGCCGATGGAAACGGTTAAATAACTGCGGTTATTTGCTTGAAACTTAGGAATCCATCGAGTCAGAAAGCCAATGATATCAGCAAGCATAGCCGCAACATCTACCTGACTTTCTAAAAATTCGATAACCCCGGAATCATTACCATTCTGAATTCTTAACTCTTGCTTCCAGTAAGGATTTGGTAGACATCGCACATCAAAAATAAAGTCAGAGGCATCGGGTAGTCCACGTTTAAACCCGAATGATTCAAACAGGATCGACATATGATCACTACTATTAGGCACGATCGTATTTTTAATAAGATCTCGTAGCTGGTGGAGTGATAGCCCAGATGTGTCGATATTTTGATCTGAAATTTTTAGTATTGGCGAAAGTATTTCTTCTTCAAGATCAATGGCTTCAGACAAGCTAACAGTGTCATTACTTAGAGGGTGTTTGCGCCGAGTTTCACTGTACCGGCGGATTAGATCACTACGCCGCGCCTGCAGAAAAATCACACTGACATGAATTCCACCTGCCTCAATCTTACTCAATATTGCAGGTAGTTTACTGAGGTCGCCAGCGATATTTCTAGCATCTATGCCGACGGCTAATTGAGTGTCATATTCAACGGGCTGTAAGCCATCATCCATTAGATCCAGTTGGTTATTACCAGAGTTCTCTGAGTTGAGCTCTTTAATCAGATCTGGCAAAAGACTTGCAGGAAGATTATCAATACAGGTAAACCCTACATCCTCAAGAATATTTAGAGCGGATGTCTTACCGGATCCAGAGCGCCCACTAATAATAACAAGACGTAACATTAGCTTGCACGCTCCAAGGCTATGGCCGTATCGTAGAGGTCCGTATTATTTTTACATTCGCGTAACAAGCGTCGAGACGAATCTTTTTGCATAAGAGCGGCGACTCGTGCCAGCGTTGCCAAATGTTCGTCATTTTTCTCTTCAGGAACTATCAGCGCGAAGATCAGGTCAACTGGTTGGTCATCAAAGGAATCGAAATCAATTGGATTCTGAAGCGTTAGCAAACAACCATATATCCGCTTAACGCCGGGTGCTCTGCAGTGAGGTATAGCTACCCCATCACCTATAGCCGTACTCCCAAGTTTTTCACGCGCGACAAAACTCTGAAATAGATTCTCCGCTTGCTCTTCATCACTCCCTAAATAGTCGCTAACTAAAGAGGATAAATTTTCAAGAACACGCTTCTTACTTGGCCACGGTAGGCAGCTTTGTGTCGTTATAGGAGAGAGAATGTCAGTAATTTTCATTATTTCGTTTAGTGCCCTCGATGTTTTTCTTTGTACTTTATAATTTGTCTGTCTAACTTATCAGCCAGTGCGTCTATTGCCGCATACATATCCTCATGTTCGGCTATGGCGAAAAGTTCTGCGCCACTCACATGCACTGTCGCCTCAGCCTTCTGCCTCAATTTCTCAACAGTTAGCATCACAGTGGTACTGGTTATTTGTTCGTAGTGTCTCTCTAATTTTGCCAATTTAGCGTTAACATACTCTCTTATTGGGTCTGTAACTTCTAGATGGTGTCCGCTTATGGTCATCTGCATGTAATACTCCTTTTAGATAGCATTTTCGAATCGTTTTCTGTCGCTAGAAGAAGGGATACCCAGGCTCTCTCGATATTTGGCCACCGTGCGGCGAGCAACCTGAATACCTTGCTGTTCTAGTAAAACCATTAATTTATTGTCACTTAACGGTTTTGAAGGCTTTTCAGCTTCAATCAGAGTTTTTAGGATAGCGCAAACTGCCGTTGATGAACACTCCCCGCCAGAGGAAGTGCCAACATGGCTTGAGAAAAAATACTTTAGCTCAAAAATCCCCTGTGGTGTGGCTAGATATTTTGCAGTAGTCACTCGCGAAATAGTTGATTCATGTAATTCTAATTTAGTAGCAATATCCGATAGAACCATTGGCTTCATGCCTATTGCGCCATGATCCAAAAATCCCTGTTGCAACTCTACGACCGTAATAGCAACACGCATCAAGGTTTCGTTACGGCTTTCTAGACTACGCAAAAACCATCGAGCTTCAGCCAAATTATCTTTTAAGTACTGATTTTGGTCACTGTTATCAGAGCGCTTAATTAGGTTTGAGTAGACTTCATTAATTTTAAGTCGCGGAGTATTACTATCATTCAGACGGACTTGCCAGCGTCCGGAAATTTTCTCCACATAGGCATCTGGCGCAATATATTCAGTGTTATTAGCCGCTAATGATTCCCCTGGCCGAGGATTTAAACTTTGAATTAATTTAATGGCACCTTTCAGCTCATCTAGCGTATAGCGTGTTTTCTTTGCGAGGCTCATTAAGTCAATAGACGCAATGTCGGTTAAAAACTCAGAAGTGAGCCGCACCGCTTGAGTAACAAAAGGCGTATCGATAGATAGTTGATGAAGTTGGATTAGTAGACATTCTCTGACGTTTCTGGCTAACACTCCAGGTGGATCGAACTGTTGAAGCCTATGGAGGACAGCTAATAATTCATCCTCCTCTATTGGGTCCTCGGTAGAGTTAGCTTCGTGATGAGAGAGTATATCGGCCAAATTTTCATCGATAAACCCCGAACTCTCGATTGAATCTATCAGAGCTTCTGCGATTTGTTGGTCGCGCGCGGAGAACGGCGTTAGATTCAGTTGCCACAACAGATGATCTTGGAGGGATTCAGTAACCTGATAAACTTGCTCCCAATTAGCCTCGCCATTAGTGTTCGATGTTGACGAGTTAGTATTAAAATTTTCTTCCCAATTCGCCTCAACGGGTAAATCTACTGATTTTTCAGCAAGCCAGTCACCTTCAGACTCAGCTTCTGTGATGGGTTTTTCTGTAGCGTCCTCAGCGGCTTTAAGAGTTTGGATACTGTCAAGATTTAAATCATTACCAACTATATTGTCGTAGTCAGAGGAGAGGTCGTCGTGTTCATCATTAGACGAGTTATTACTGCCTTCATCGACTTCTAGAAGGGGGTTGCTGTACAGTTGTTCGGTAATTTCTTGACTGAGTTCTAGGGTAGATAGCTGCAATAACTTGATAGCCTGCTGTAACTGAGGCGTCATAGTTAGCTGCTGACTAAATTTTAATTGTAACCCTTGGCGCATAAATATTTAGGTATCTCTAATTGTCATGCAATTTTAGTGCCGAACCCACCTATATGGCAATGGAATAAACGACATTAAGTTACCATTAGAGAGTGAAATGATCGCCAAGATAGGTTTTTTTCACCTTTTCGTCATTTAATATGTGGTCGGTAGTCCCTTCGGCAATAACGTGGCCTTCACCCATGATGTATGCATGCTCACAAATATCCAGAGTTTCTCTCACATTATGGTCAGTGATTAGTACCCCAATACCTTTGTCTCTAAGATGGCGAATAATATTTTTTATATCATTAACAGAGATAGGGTCAACCCCCGCAAAAGGCTCATCGAGTAATATAAATTGAGGATTAGCCGCCAGAGCGCGCGCAATTTCGACACGCCGTCGTTCACCTCCAGAAAGGCTCATGCCGATACTTTTCGATAAATGGGAAATATGGAATTCATTAAGTAATGTTGCCAGTATTTCTTTGCGTTCTTTACGCGAGAGATTTTTTCTCGTTTCCAATATGGCGAGAATATTATCTTCGACGCTAAGCGTTCTAAAAATTGATGGTTCCTGAGGTAAATACCCTAGGCCTCTGCGGGCGCGCCCATGCATCGGTAGCGCGGTTATATCCTCTCCGTCAATAAAAACGTTACCGCCATCTTGGGCCACCAAACCTACGATCATATAAAAACAGGTAGTCTTACCCGCACCATTAGGGCCTAAAAGGCCGACAATTTCACCTTGCTTTACTGATAGGGATACATCTTTGACAATCGGTCTTTTGGCATAAGCCTTAGCAAGATGTCGAGCTTCTAAGACCGCCATTAATTGATATCCTTTAATTTAACTGGCAGTACTTCTTTTTCGATGGCCAGATCTTCATTATTTGTAGGTTGGTTAAAGGGAGGAATTACCAGTTGAATCCGCTTTTGTTCTCCCTCTTCATCACCCTTAGCTTTCCAGGTACCTTGAGCTAAGTCATAGTTAATAGTGTCTCCCTTAATGGAAGTACCATTGCGTGTTAATGATGCATTACTCTTTAGGTTAATCATATTTTCAAACACAAGATACTCAATGAGCTCAGCCCGTGCGACCATTAGAATGCTATCAATTGCAGAGGTCTGTTGGTAGCTCGCTGGCGCACCAGCGCACGATATACGACTGACTTTGCCATTTTCATAGTAAATGATAACTCGATCAGCATTAATAAGAGTGGCGCCTTGACGAATAACGACGTTGCCGCGGTACTCAGTAACTCCAGTTATTTCATTGCGTTCTGCATAGTCTGCATTGACGGAAATAGATTGGTTACGATCAGAAAAGACCGGGAACGACAGCATCGTGAGTACGACGAAAAAGAGCAGATTTAAGTGTTTAAGTAGCTTCATGAACAGCACTTACATTAGATTTCATGGTGAAAGTCTCCTCACTAAGATCAGCATTTAGTCCCCTGCCAGAGATCGATAATGTCGGAGTGATCAGATCAAATTTTCCATCAGTGGTTATTAGCATTTTAGACGCATTATAATTGAGACTCTCTGAGGTCATTGTGCTTTGATTTTTTGTGCCCGCTATAACAGCCTCTACTGCACCCTTCAATACCAGTTGCTGTCCATCCTCAGACAGAGTTCCTGAGTTAGCGATAAACGATACGCCGGTGTCTTCACCGTCGGTTTTAGTGGTAACAGAAACAAAACGCGGTGCGGATAATTCAAGTCTAGACTCCCCATTAAATAATTCCATTTTAGACGAGGTGAGCAAGAACAACTCATCGCCGCGCTCTGAAAAACGTCGACTACTTATGCCCGTCATATAGCTATCGACACTGCGCTTTTGAACTAGTTGGCCGTCATTTTTTTGTAAAAAAGATTCTGGAGGGGAGTCCCATACCACTAAAAACCAACTGACAATTAATAGTAAAATTAGACTAATGACAGATTGACGAATCACTTAAATCGCTCCACTAGGGTATCAAATTTGCCCTGAGCTTTAAGGATCATCTCTGCTGCTTCGCGCACGGCGCCATCGCCTCCAGACCGAAGTGTTTGCCAATCTGCCTTTGCAGCCAGGGTGCTACAAGCATTTGCTACAGTGATTCCTAACCCAACTAAATTAATTGCTGAGAGATCAGGAAGGTCGTCTCCCATAAAAGCAATTTGATGCAAACCCAAATTCTGGTTTTCTAGAAGTTCTCTCAGCGCAGTTAATTTGTCCTCACGACCTTGAATTACAGGGTTAATACCTAACTCATCTGCTCGCCTTTGCAGAAGTGTGGAAACGCGACCAGTGATTATTCCGACTTGTATACCGCCTTGTTGAAGTAACTTTATGCCAAGACCATCTTGAATATTAAAAGCCTTTAATTCTTCACCACTATTGCCGTAGTAGAGTTTCCCATCCGTGAGCACTCCGTCCACATCAAGTAGTAAAAGCTTGATATTTTTTGCTGCCGTAATAATTGCTTGGGAAGGCATAGTCACTAGACTACTCCCGCTCGGAGTATGTCATGCAGATGAATAACCCCCGCAGGGTTGTGATTATCATCCTCGACAATTAGTGCAGTTATTGTTGAATTTTCCATAATCGTTAAAGCTTCGACAGCGAGCATATTTTGATGGATAGTTTTGGGGGTAATAGACATAACTTCACTGATAGGCGTTGTCGCAATATCTATACTTAAATTAAAAATGCGGCGCAAGTCACCATCTGTAAATATACCTATTAACTTCCCGTCCGCTGACATTATGGTGGTCATCCCAAAACCCTTTTGCGTCATTTCAATGAGCGCGTCTTGCAGAGGTTGGTCGGCCGTTACTGACGGTATTTCATCATCTTTATGCATGATGTCTCTCACTCGGAGTAGCAATTTTCGCCCTAATGCACCTCCTGGGTGAGAAAAAGCGAAGTCTTCCGCACTAAATCCACGGGCTTCCAGAAGCGCAATTGCAAGTGCGTCGCCCATAACAAGCGTAACTGTTGTGCTGGTTGTTGGAGCCAGATTTAACGGGCAGGCTTCAACACTTACAGATACGTCTAGATTAGCGCAAGCTGCCTTAGCTAACTGAGATTGATCATCACCGGTCATGCTTATTAAAGGAATACCCAGGCGAATGATAAGAGGGATTAGAGTAAGAATTTCACGGGTATTACCTGAGTTAGATATCGCAATGACGACGTCGCCTTTGGTGATCATGCCAAGATCACCATGGCTGGCTTCTCCAGGATGAACGAAAAATGCAGGCGTGCCTGTGCTGGCTAGCGTTGCTGCGATTTTATTGCCTATGTGTCCCGACTTCCCCATTCCGATAACCACAACGCGACCGTGACAGGATAAAATTGTTTCGCAGGCAGTAACAAATGGCAAGCCGATCCGTGAGGAGAGTTTTTTAACTGCATCGGTCTCCATTTCGATAGTTCTTTGGCCTGACTCAATAAAGTCTGTCATTTAAAAATCCGCAGTTTTCACGTTCAGTTAATGTCCAAGTAGCTATTATATGATGAAAATGTGTAATCAAGTAAGCACTAGCTTACAACCATTGATGGCCACAGTACTATGTAGTAACTACAGTAGGCCGACAACAAGACCACACCAATAACTCTAGAAACAAATGCACCACCTGGTTTTCCTCTGCCTTTTAAAAGTGCAAAGGCGACGATGGCTACCAGAAGCAGGGTCATTGCAGCTAGCGCTAAATAGTCACGAGTGAAAACGTCCGAAGATAGGGCGATGGGTGAAATCATCCCTGCGGCGGTCATCACTAATAAAAGGTTAAATAGATTTGAGCCAAAAATATTTCCTATAGCGATGTCATGGTGTCCACGTTTTGCGCTCATAACAGAAGCGGCTAACTCAGGAAGACTTGTACCAATAGCGACTACCGTCAGACCAATAACCAGATCGCTAATTCCAAAATGAAGAGCGACAGACTTAGCGCTCCATACTGTCAGCTCTGCGCCTGCGAGGAGTGCAATTAGGCCAATAAAAAGCCATAAACTAGAATATTTTAGGCTGAGATCTATGTCCGTGCTGCTCACCTTAGTACTCTCCACATCAGGATGGCTCCTTTTGTATTTCACTACCATTATTAGTAACGGAATGACCAGTATGCCAAGAGCGATGCTTTCGATACGATTTAGTTGTCCATCATATAAACATAATCCAGCCAAGGCCGTAATCAGTAATAAAACGGGGCTCTCTTCATATAATAGATGTTTTTGAACAGGAATTGGCGCAACTAAGGCAGTAATGCCCAGAACTAAGCCTATATTGGCAAGATTTGATCCAATAGCATTACCCACAGCGAGCCCGCCGGAATTGTCCAATGCTGCATTGATAGAAACAATAATTTCGGGAGCAGAAGTGCCGATTGAAACGACAGTTAAACCAATTACCAGTGAGGAGATACCAAGACTGCGAGCAATACCCACACTACCGTTAACAAACTTGTCTGCACCCCATATCAGGCCACAGAGGCCCGCAAATAAGGCTAGAAAAGGGATGAAAAGTACCGGCATGAGATCTCCAAAGATCGTTTGCATTGTATTTATAAGATAGCCTGAGAATGGTATAGTGCGCGCACAGAAAAGTATGCAGTGTATCAGCAGAAACTTTTTATACTAGGCAACAGAGTGCGAGTTTTGGTTAAAGGATTAACATACTGAGAAAAATTATGATTAGATTAGGTCGTTTTATTGCCATCGCTTGGCTGGTTTGTGCGTGGTCCTCAATGGCGTCTGCGCAAGTCGCTGTTGGAGCGCTTAAAAATGAACAAGATCCCTTCAATAATATTGAAGAAATGACAGCTGAGTTACTGGTGATTATTGCCGAGCATAAAAGCAATTTCCCGAATAATGAAGGTGCCTATTTTGATGCGCTCAATAACCTGATGACGGGGTTTGTTGATTTTGATTATGTCGCAAAAAAAGTAATGGGGAAATATGCGAAGTCGTCACCAAAAGATCAGCGAGCGCGATTTGAAGGTGTCTTTCGTAAAGGATTGGTGGAAACCTATGGCCGTGGATTGATGAGCTATGGTAATGAGGAAATTGTTCTTATTAACAAGTATGTTTTACCCGGTAAACAGCGAAGGGTCCTGGCAAAACAAGAAATCCGAAGTGATGCTGCGGTGTACCCCTTAAATTATTTAATGTATCGGAAAAAAGCCACGGGACAGTGGAATATTGTCAACGTCACACTAAATGGCATAGATTTAAGTAAAACCTTTGCTAGCCAGTTCTTGAACGCTGCGCGAAAGTCATCGGGTGATATTGATTACGTCATTGACAGCTGGATGTCTGGGTCTAAATAAAAAGTGCTCTAAAGCACCTTAAGTGAGAAAAAATGAATTCTGAAGATGTTAAAGCCCATTTAGAAAATACGCTGCTTGATTGTCTCATTCAGGTTGAGAGCCAAGGTAACCACTTTAATGTCGTCGTCGTGGGTGATATCTTTGATGGAAAAAGAGCTGTGCAACGCCAACAACTTGTGTATACCGCCTTAAACGAGCAAATTTCATCAGGCGTCATCCACGCGGTGACAATGAAGTTGTTTACTCAGCAAGAGTGGGACCAACGTGACCAGTAGTTTTTAGCGGCCAATATTATTGATCGCTAAATTATTCCAGTTTGAAATTTTTTTTAATTTAAGGGTATCCGATGGATAAACTAATTATTCAAGGGGTGGGTCCGCTCAGGGGCGAAGTTTTAATCTCGGGCTCTAAAAATGCGGCACTACCTATATTGTCCGCTGCGCTGCTATGTGATGGCCTGGTGACGATTTCTAATTTACCTCATTTGCAAGATGTTACTACAACTATCGAGTTATTAGGGACTCTAGGGGTAACCCTTAGTGTTAGCGAAAAAATGTCTGTAGAGGTTGATAATTCGACACTTAATAGCACTACAGCACCCTATGACTTAGTAAAGACAATGCGAGCCTCAATTTTGGTTTTGGGACCATTATTAGCACGCTATGGCGAAGCTAATGTATCGTTTCCGGGCGGGTGTGCGATTGGTAGTCGTCCAGTTGATCTACATTTGCGGGGCTTGGAAGCTATGGGAGCCAAAATACAAGTTGATAAAGGTTATATCAAGGCTACATGCGATGGACGTTTAAAGGGTGCGCGGATTTTGATGGAATTGGTGTCCGTTGGGGCCACTGAGAACCTAATGATGGCCGCTACATTGGCAGAGGGAGTTACTACGATAGAGAACGCAGCTCGAGAGCCTGAAATTGTTGATTTAGCGAACTGTTTAAATACATGGGGGGCTAAAGTTCAGGGTGCAGGTACGAGTACATTGATTATTGAAGGTGTAAATAAGCTTGACGGAGGAGAATTTAGAGTAATGCCAGATCGTATTGAGACTGGTACTTATCTTGCAGCTGCCGCAGCCACTGGAGGCAAAGTCAAAGTTAAGCAAACAGACCCATCAACCTTAGAAGCGGTGCTGCTAAAATTAAAAGAGACAGGTGCATCGATAACGGTAGGGGATGATTGGATTGAATTAGATATGCAGGGCCGGCGACCAAAAGCTGTGAGTCTGAAGACTGCGCCTTACCCAGCATTTCCCACTGATATGCAAGCGCAGCTGACGGCGGTTAATGCAGTGGCTGAGGGGTCGGGTGTCATTACTGAAACAATTTTTGAAAATCGGTTAATGCAAGTTCAAGAGCTAAACCGGATGGGTGCTAAAATTATCGTCGAGGGTAACTCGGCCATTGTTACAGGCGTCGAAAGATTAACAGGTGCTCAGGTAATGGCTTCAGACCTTAGAGCATCAGCCGCGTTGGTGATTGCTGGAATGGTTGCTGAGGGCGAAACTATTGTTGATCGAATTTATCATATTGATCGTGGATATGAGTGTATTGAAGAGAAGTTGAGGCAATTAGGTGCAAAGATAGAGCGTGTGCCGAATTAATAAAGTGAGCCAATGATCCGTAACTTTAAAAAGTGAGTTAAATACAAAGTCATGACACAGATTACCTTAGCGCTTACCAAAGGGCGTATTTTAAAGGAGACTCTGCCGCTGTTAAAGGAGGCAGGGATTGTGCCCATGGAAGATATTTTTTCCAGCCGAAAACTTGTATTCCCAACAAATCATTCAGGATTAAGGCTGATTATTTTACGCGGATCAGATGTCCCTACTTACGTTCAATTTGGAGCCGCAGATATAGGCGTTGCAGGTAAAGATGTATTGCTGGAACATCAGGGTGACGGCTACTACGAGCCCTTAGATCTAGGAATTGCTAAATGTAAACTCATGACAGCAGGGCCTGTAGGGATGTCAGTTCCTCAAGGACGACTGCGGGTGGCGACAAAATATATTAATATCGCACGTCAGTTTTATGCGGAACAGGGCAGACAGGCAGATCTGATTAAATTATTTGGTGCTATGGAGCTTGCCCCTATCCTAGATTTGGCACATGAGATAGTTGATATTGTCGATACTGGAAACACTCTTAAGGCCAATGGTCTGGAAGCGCGTGAGGAAATAGCCGACATTAGTGCCCGGTTGATCGTCAATAAAGCCGCTATGAAGACCAAATTTAATGAACTTCAATCGACCGTTGATGCGCTCAGTTCAGTTGTGTCCAAATGACTAGTTCTAAAGATACCCAGCGATGCGAGATTTTAAGGTTAAACGCTAATGAGCTTAATTTCTCTGATGCATTAGATGCACTAATTGCTTGGGATTCGGTATCTAATACTGCAGTAGAAACGGTTGTTCGTGAAATTATAGACAAAATTCGTAGTGACGGTGATTCAGCGTTATTGGAGTATACCAATCACTTTGATCGCCGGACATGTGTTGGTGTTGATGAGCTGTGCGTCGCACCAGATGAGATGTCAAAAGCGTTGAGCTCTATTGATAAAAAGACTCGCGAAGCATTACTAAAAGCCGCCGCGCGTATCGAAGATTATCATCGACACCAGATACAGCAGTCCTGGCAATATCGAGAAGCTGACGGAACGCTGTTGGGCCAGCAAATAACGCCTATTGAGCGCGTGGGCATTTATGTGCCAGGTGGCAAGGCGAATTATCCCTCGTCCGTTTTGATGAATGCTATACCTGCGCGCGTAGCCGGTGTCGATGAAATTATTATGGTAGTTCCAGCGCCTGATGGCGAGCTAAACCCTGTGGTGCTGGCTGCTGCTGCTATTGCGGGGGTAGATAAAGTGATCACTGTTGGCGGTAGCCAAGCAATAGCGGCATTAGCCTTTGGCACCGAAAGTGTGCCCAAGGTAGATAAAATTGTTGGTCCGGGCAATATTTATGTAGCTACTGCGAAACGGTTTGTATTTGGTTCCGTCGGGCTAGATATGGTAGCGGGGCCTAGCGAAATTTTAGTCATTTGTGATGGTAATACTGACCCTGACTGGGTTGCCATGGATCTGTTTTCACAGGCAGAACATGATGAAGAAGCGCAATCGATCTTACTGAGCTGGGACGCCGAATTTTTAGACGCGGTGCACGCAAGTATGACTCGACTACTTCCAGAAATGGAGCGCAAAGATATTATTGCTAAGTCATTAGCTCGGCGTGGTGCACTCATTCAAGTGGCCGATGCTCAACAGGCAGCAGAAATTTCTAACCGTATCGCGCCGGAACACTTGGAATTGTCTGTTGAGGATCCAGAAGCATGGTTGCCTAATATCCGTAATGCGGGGGCTATTTTTATGGGTCGGGTGACATCAGAAGCCTTGGGTGACTATTGTGCAGGCCCCAATCATGTTTTACCAACGTCAGCAACGTCACGCTTTTCTTCTCCTTTGGGCGTTTATGATTTTCAGAAAAGAAGCTCCATTGTCTACTGTTCAGAGCAAAGCGCTTCTGATTTGGGTAAGGTCGCGTCAGTGTTAGGTCGCGCGGAGTCGTTGACAGCTCATGCGCGGGCGGCTGAATACCGCATTAAAGATGAAAGCTAGTAGTACTAAAAGGCAATTCGATGAGTAAGTACTGGAGTAGTTTAGTTAACCAGCTGCAACCCTATATCCCGGGTGAGCAGCCGAGCATGACTAATATTACTAAATTAAATACTAACGAAAATCCTTATGGGCCTTCGCCATTGGCGTTGTCGGCCATGAAATCACTCTTAAATCAAGATTTGCGCTTGTATCCGCCGCCTAGCGCGGGCCATCTTAAGGAAGCCGTGGCTCGCTATTATGAGCTCAATGCCGACCAAGTATTTCTCGGTAATGGATCCGATGAAGTCCTTGCACACATTTTTAATGGCCTATTAAAGCAATCAGAGCCACTACTTTTTCCAGATATTAGCTACAGTTTCTACCCGGTTTTTTGTAAGCTTTATGATATTAGCTTTATAAAAATCCCGTTGACTGATGACCTATCTTTGGATCTAAACAACTATAAGCGCCCCAATGGCGGCATTATTTTCCCTAATCCTAATGCGCCTACCGGAAGGTTACTTCCGCTAAAAGCTATAGAGGAACTGCTAAAGGAAAACCAACACTCTGTAGTAGTAGTGGATGAGGCCTATATTGATTTTGGAGGCCAGTCTGCGGTTGTTTTGATCAATAAATATGCCAATTTAGTAGTCGTACAAACAATGTCCAAAGCTAGAAGTTTGGCAGGTATGCGGATTGGTTATGCCCTTGGATCGGCAGAGCTCATCGAAGGACTGGAACGTGTTAAGAATAGTTTTAATTCCTACCCTCTTGGGCACTTGCAAATCGCCGCCGGTATCGCGGCCTTTGAGGATAAGGCGCACTTTGATAGCACCCGTCAGCAAGTGATTTCCAGCCGTGACTGGCTCTCTGACCAACTAAAAACCCTCGGATTTAACGTATTACCATCGGCCGCTAACTTCTTGTTTGTTCAACACACCCACAAGTCCGCTGAGATTATTCATGAGCAATTACGTGATTTAGGTATTATTGTAAGGCACTTTAAACAGCCAAGAATTGAAGAGTTTTTGCGCATCACTGTCGGCACTGATGTGCAAAACCGCCAGTTAGTGAGTGCTTTGGGTGGGTTGCTAGAGTAGACCTTTGGCGATTGCTTCGCCACGGTCGCCCGCAACAATGCTGATTTGCCTGACTTTATCTTTCCTAAGAATACTTAACTCAATCGGTTGTCCTGGGGATACATTAATAATCTGACTGACACTAGCGGCGGGATCGGTCACAAATGAGTTGTCAATTTTAAAAATAATATCGCCACGCTGTATACCGGCGTTTTCTGCGGGTCCGCCTTTAGTCAAATCTGTCACGCCAAAAACTTGTGACCCACCAATTTGGTCTGCAATATTTTTAGGCAAAAAACCGGGATTAGCAGACATCCCAAGCCAGCCTCTCACGACGCGGCCATACTGGAGAATATCTTGTAATACTTTTTCTGCTGCATCGGCGGGGATAGCAAAGCTAATGCCAGAAGCGCCAACACCATTTAACGTTGCTGTATTAATACCCAGTAAATTACCGTACGCGTCAATCAGTGCGCCACCTGAACTACCCTCATTAATGTCAGCGTCAGTCTGAATAAAGTTCTCAAAAATATTTTCTTGTTGGATACTTCTACCTTTGGCACTGATGATGCCTTGAGTTACCGATTGGCCTATCCCTGAAGGATTGCCGATCGCTAAAACAACATCACCGATTCGAGCTTGAGAGGGCTCACCCACCGTAATGGGTGTTAATCCACCTATATTGATTTTTAAAACAGCCAAGTCAATCTCGGGATCACTGCCAATAATAGTGGCTGGTGCTTCGCGGCCGTCATATAGGAGGACTAAAATTTTAACCGCACCGTCAATCACATGATGATTGGTTAAAATAACGCCATCCGATTGCATTATTACGCCCGATCCTAGAGAGGTTCTGGGAACATTATCTTTTGCCGATCGCCTTTCTTTTAACGTATAAATATTGACTACTGCTGGCGCCGCTATAGAAACAGCTGCAGCATAGGAAACCGCGCCAGACCAGTTAGATTCGAGATTAGATTGGCGTAAAGTCATTGGATCAGTAGATTGAGCTATAGGGCTTGGTCTAAACTCAGGCACAACTAAGATCAATACAGCGGCAACAAATAGACCGAGAGCCACTGGCTTGATAAGAAAATCAATAAATAATGTTCTTTTGGACTCTTTCACATAAGTACCCTGTAATGACGCCTGATTATGCCACAACCCCATCCATGGGAAGGAACCTTTTGGTGGTAACCTACTTACGTAATAGGTTTGATAATTTGGGGTTTGGCTTAACGGATGCTCTAAAAATCAGCAGAACATGGCCAATAGACTGCGTTAACAGGGCTCTGTGAGTTTGACAGATTTCATCGCTAATCAGCTTTTTGGCGGCCCGATCACCTACAGACACTTTAATTTTAATTAACTCGTGATCAGTTAGAGCCCGATCAATTTCAGAATTGACTGAATCGGTGAGCCCTTTGTTGGCGATAGTCACGATTGGCTTAAGATTATGTCCTAAACGACGTAAATGTTTTTTATCTGCTGCGGAACTTGTCATAATGGAACACTCAATTGGTAAGACGACATTCTAGCGAAAAGTAACCCATGGCGAAATCTAAAGATCGTAGTTGGATAAAAAAACATGTTAACGACCCTTATGTTAAGAAAGCACAGGTCGATGGCTATCGATCTCGCGCTAGCTATAAATTACTTGAGCTTGTCGAAAAAGAACGCTTAATCCGATCGGGGATGACAGTCGTAGATCTAGGGTCAACTCCAGGAGGTTGGTCTCAAGTAGCTGCTCGGCTTGTTGGACACGACGGTAGAGTTCATGCGCTTGATATTTTGCCGATGGATGCTGTTGCAGGGGTTGACTTTATCCAGGGTGATTTTACTGACGAATGTGTATTTGAAGAACTTTTAGTGTTAATTGAAAATCGGCCTGTCGACCTTGTAATTTCTGATATGGCCCCCAACTTAAGTGGTAACAAAGCAGTAGACCAACCCGCAGTGATTTATCTGGCAGAGTTAGCGTTGGAATTGGCTGAGAAGGTATTAACCAGCAATGGTGTTTTTGTTGCTAAGTTATTTCAAGGACAAGGGTTTGATCCGTTTGTGCTCGCGGTTAGAAAATTGTTTAATGTAGTATCGATCATCAAACCAGACGCTTCAAGATCCCGATCTAGGGAAGTGTATCTGGTGGCTAAAGGCCTTAAAGCCAACTAAAGAGGAATGGAAATTGAACGATTTGGCAAAAAATATAGTAGTTTGGTTGGTTTTGGCAGCCATTCTAATGTCTGTTTTCAACAGCTTTTCACCAGAGCCTGAAAACAACAACATCGATTACTCAGTGTTTTTAAATGAAGTCCGTAATGACCGTGTCACTGAGGTTGTCATTGCTGACCTGATCATTGAAGGCGTGCGTAACGACGGGTCGAAATTTCGGTCTGTACGTCCGAACATCCAAGATCCTAAGCTTATGGACGACTTGGTTAATCATAACGTCAACGTGATTGGTAAAGAGCGAGAAGAGCCAAGTCTCTTCACACAGCTATTGGTCGCCGCATTTCCGATTTTGTTAATCCTTGCCATTTTTGTGTTCTTTATGCGCCAAATGCAGGGCGGCGGCGGCGGTAAAGGTGGTCCAATGAGCTTTGGAAAGAGCAAAGCCAAGTTACTAACCGGCGATCAGATCAACACAACGTTTGCCGATGTTGCGGGTGTTGATGAGGCAAAAGAAGATGTTGCCGAATTGGTTGAATTCTTAAGCGACCCAACCAAATTTCAGCGTCTTGGAGGTAGAATTCCCAAAGGCGTATTGATGGTTGGGCCTCCTGGAACAGGTAAAACCCTCCTTGCCAAAGCTATTTCAGGCGAAGCGAAAGTGCCGTTCTTTTCCATCTCTGGCTCAGACTTTGTTGAAATGTTTGTAGGCGTCGGTGCTTCTCGCGTCAGAGACATGTTTGAGCAAGCGAAAAAGCAATCGCCCTGTATTATCTTTATCGATGAGATTGATGCTGTAGGTCGGCACCGTGGTGGTGGTCACGGCGGCGGCAACGATGAGCGTGAGCAAACGTTGAACCAGCTTCTTGTTGAAATGGATGGTTTTGAAGGAAACGAGGGCGTTATTGTCATAGCGGCCACAAACCGTCCTGATGTTTTGGATAAGGCGTTATTGCGTCCTGGACGATTTGATCGCCAAGTCTATGTTAGCTTGCCCGATATCCGTGGTCGTGAGCAAATTCTTAAAGTGCATTCTCGCAAAGTACCTCTGGAAGACAATGTAGATTTGTCGATTTTAGCGCGTGGAACTCCTGGCTTCTCCGGTGCTGATTTAGCCAACTTGATTAACGAAGCGGCACTATTTTCAGCGCGCGGTAGTCGTCGCGTAGTAAGCATGGAAGAATTCGAAAAGGCCCGCGATAAAATCATGATGGGCGCTGAGCGACGCTCAATGGTTATGTCTCAAAAAGAGAAAACCAACACTGCTTATCACGAAGCGGGACACGCGATTATTGGCCGTTTAGTGCCTGAGCATGACCCAGTGCACAAAGTTACTATTATTCCCCGTGGTCGGGCCCTTGGTGTCACTCAGTATTTACCAGAGGAAGATCGCTACAGTATGAACCGCACCCAGCTGTTCAGTCAGCTTTGTAGTTTATTTGGTGGGCGTATTGCCGAAGAGCTAGTCGGCGGGTTTGACGGTGTTACTACCGGCGCCTCCAATGATATTGAGAGAGCTACTCAAATGGCGCGTAACATGGTAACCAAATGGGGTTTGAACCAAAAGATGGGGCCTATTCTGTATGGTGAAGATGATTCGCAGGCTCCTGGTGGTGGCAACACTCACTACTCAGAAGATACCTCAAGAGAAATTGATCAAGAGGTAAAGACCATTCTTAACGATGCCTATGCGCGTGCGACAACATTGCTGACGGATAATCGAGATATCTTGGAAGCCATGAAAGATGCCCTAATGGAGTATGAGACAATTGATGCTGACCAGGTTGATGATCTGATGAACCATCGTCAAGTACGGCAGCCACGCAACTGGCAGAAAAATGACTCGGATAGTAACTCCGGCGGAGACGGCGCGGATAGTGCAAAAAGTGAAGCTTCTAAAGAACGGCCTATTGGTGGTCCAGTCGAAGAAGCTTAACTATCTTGGTGTTATAAAAACCCTGGGTTACCATTTGGTCCCAGGGTTTTTTTGTATTCAAAAGGCAATAAAAAATGACCAGCTCCATATTGCAGTGCGGCACTAAACAACTCGATCTGTCGCGGCCCTCAGTAATGGGTATTGTTAATGTCACACCAGACTCGTTCTCAGATGGCGGGGATCTCTATGCTAACGCGCAGCTTGATCTCAGTAAAACACTGAGTGTTATTGAAAAAATGCTCAACGACGGTGCCGATATTATAGATATTGGAGGTGAGTCCACTCGACCTGGCGCATCTAGCGTTAGCGCTCAGCAAGAGCTAGACCGGGTATTGCCAGTGTTAGAGTCGGTTATAGAGCGGTTTGATACCCTAGTCTCGGTCGATACCAGCACCGCGGTGGTGATGGCTGAGGCGGCAAAAAAAGGCGCTAGCCTTATTAACGATGTGCGAGCGCTCACTCGAGAGGGTGCACTTGCCGCAGCAGCTATGACTCAGTTACCCGTATGTCTAATGCATATGCAAAATCAGCCTCAAACGATGCAAAATGAGCCCACTTATACGGATGTAGTTGCTGAGGTTTTAGCCTTTTTGACTGAACGTAAAAACAGCTGTATGACTGTAGGTATTGACAGTAAAAAAATTATTCTTGACCCTGGATTTGGATTTGGCAAGACCTTAGCCCATAATCTCACCTTGTTTAGTGCGATTGACCAGTTTGTAGCCACCGGCCATCCGGTATTGGTGGGGGTGTCACGAAAAGCAATGATTGGTCAAATGTTGGGGCTAGAACATACCGAGCAGCGGTTAATGGGCAGTGTGGCCTTGGCACTGTTGGCCGCCCAGCGTGGCGCCGCAATTCTAAGAGTGCACGACGTGCTTGAGACTAAGCAAGCCATTGATGTATGGCAAACAACTATTAAGGATGAAGATTAAGCAATGAGCAGAAAATATTTTGGAACAGACGGTATTCGTGGCACGGTGGGCGAGCACCCCATTACAGCCGATTTTATGCTCAAGCTGGGTTATGCGGCAGGCAAGGTTTTAACCCGTAATACCAACGCCAAAAAACGCGTGCTAATAGGCAAAGATACACGTGTATCAGGCTACATGTTTGAGGCTGCATTGGAATCAGGGCTAATCGCTGCTGGCGTCAATGTTGACATGCTTGGCCCTATGCCAACCCCAGCCATTGCTTACTTAACGCGTGCGTTTCGTGCATCTGCCGGCATTGTTATTAGTGCGTCGCACAATCCAGTGGCTGACAATGGAATCAAGTTTTTCTCTGCTGACGGCTACAAACTGCCGGACGAGATCGAGTTGGAAATAGAGCGTCTGATTGACGAGCCTCTAACAACTAATGATTCGTTTAATCTTGGCAAAGCACGGCGTATTACCGATGCAACTGGGCGATATGTAGAATTTTGTAAAGGCTCATTGCCTTCCCAGTTTAATTTAGTGGGCTTTAAAATTGTACTGGACTGTGCCAATGGCGCTACCTACAACGCCGCGCCAAAAGTATTCAAAGAATTGGGCGCCCATACTATTACCATGGCCAATGAGCCTAATGGATTCAATATCAACGATCAGTGCGGATCAACCTACATGGAAGGCATTTGCGCCAGAGTAGTTGAAGAAAAAGCTGACTTTGGTATTGCTCTAGATGGTGATGGCGATCGGGTATTATTCTCAGATGCCAATGGTGAGGTTGTAGATGGTGATGAGCTAATCTACATTATTGCTCAACATCGTCATCAGTCGGATGCAGGTTGCAACGGCGTTGCCGGTACTCTAATGAGCAATTTAGGCATGGAGTTAGCCCTTAAAGACCTAGGTATTCCCTTTCTGCGAACAAAGGTGGGCGACCGCTATGTAGTTGAGGCGCTTAAAGAAAACGATTGGAGTCTAGGCGGTGAAGGCTCTGGACACGTTCTTTGCAGTGATTTAAATACTACTGGGGATGGCATAGTTGCAGCACTGCAAGTCATTAGAGCCATTTCTGACAGTGGTAAAACCTTGGCTGAATTAAAAGCCGGTATGCAAAAATTTCCACAAACCATGATTAATGTACGCCTTGCAAAAAAGGTTGATATCAGCGACAACAGCGCGATTAATGCAGCAGTGGCAGACGCGGAAAAGAAATTGGCTGGCCGTGGTCGGGTGCTGCTAAGACCATCGGGTACAGAGCCATTAATTAGAGTCATGGCGGAAGGTGATGATCAAGCCTTGGTAGAGCAACAAGTTAAGGCCATTGCCAAGGTTGTAGAACAGCAGGTAGGCTAGCAATATTAGTAAGGTAAAAGCGCTTTTCCCAGTTGTAAAAAAAGCGTTTGTCGGGTAGTCTTTGCGCCCCTTTTAAAGGCGCCTCAAAAAGGATTGTGTGAGATGACTAAACCGTTAATAGCGGGCAACTGGAAAATGCATGGCAATGCAAACAATGCGGCTGAGTTAGCCAAGCATGTAGCGTTACATGACAGTACATTTGCTGGTGTTGACGTGGTTGTTTTTCCACCCGCGGTGCATTTAGAAAGAGTAGTAGTGGCAGTGTCTAACAGTGCAGTTGGTGTTGGTGCACAAAATATGTCTCAATGGGCCTCTGGGGCTTATACCGGTGAAATATCCGGAGACATGCTAAAAGATATTGGTTGTCACTATGTATTAGTAGGCCACTCAGAGCGAAGAACATTGTTTGCTGAGAGCAGCCAGCTAGTCGCAGAAAAGTTTGATGCCGCACAGAAGCAGGGTTTAACACCTATCCTTTGTGTTGGTGAGTCACTGCAGCAAAGACAGCAGGGGCAGACAGTAGAGGTTGTCACCGCGCAAATTGCGGCAGTGATAAAGCTAGTAGGTATCGAAAACCTCTGTAAAGGAGTTATCGCCTACGAACCGGTTTGGGCCATTGGTACCGGTGAAGTGGCTAGCCCAGAACAAGCCCAAGCCGTCCATGCAGAGATTCGCTCTCAGCTGGGTAGCCAAGGCGCAAACACTCGGCTTATTTATGGCGGCAGTGTTAAAGCGAGTAATGCCGGTGCAATATTTGCACAGCCAGATATAGACGGTGGCTTAGTTGGAGGAGCCTCACTTGAGGCAACAGAATTTTCTAAAATTGCACAGTTAATGGTACAAGGGTAAACGTAAAATCATGGAAAAAT
>ENA-OSJC01000425-OSJC01000425.1-marine-metagenome-genome-assembly--contig:-NODE-425-length-41663-cov-5.193406_pt1 | contig 41663 bp, 37 predicted proteins | sample MGYA00237885_ERZ534234 | MGnify/ENA primary metagenome ERZ534234 (study PRJEB26413, sample SAMN06343907) | marine metagenome | isolation source: coastal waters | place: Atlantic Ocean: West Antarctic... | reverse complement strand
CCGGTTTTGAAATCGGTTATGTTCCAGTAGTAATAAGTTCCTATCACCCTGAAGAATATAGTAGAAATGGCATAGGCCTAGAAAGTGCACCAGATACAGAGTGCAACAATGAAGATTGGACAGATACCTACTATCCTGATATTTAGATATGAGTTATAGGCTTGTTCTGAATTATTAAAGGTTGAATAAATGCAAATCAATGAAATAGATACTGAAACTTACCTTAGATCTGCACATACAAGCAAGATTGGAAAAGTATTTCAAGAGCGAAGACAATCACTTTTTTTATCAACATCCCAAGTTGCCTCTGAGATATTTGTAAATATTAATTACATTGAGGGTATTGAAAAAGGTGATTACTCTGTTTTTCCAGCAAGAATTTTTGCACTCCAGTATTTTAAAAAATACGCTAATTTCCTAAACTTAAAATTAGATTTTTTTGATATATATAATTCTCAATAAAATTCAATGTACACTTTCAATATAAATAGAGAAATTTTTATATTTTGGCTGTTATATTTTGGTTAATATTAAGCAATAATTCCAATCTCTTGAAACAAGGGGCTAACTGGTTCCAATTTTTAACCATTAGCGCCACCATTTCTTTCATATCAATCCAATTGTTTGCTCTAAGGTTTAAAATAGAAGCTAATATAAATTATAGCAAAGCATTAAATATGAAAAGTTCAATCTCATTAATTGGAATGGCCGGTGCAGGAAAATCTTCTGTTGGTGAAAGATTGGCCCACGTCCTCGGATTTGATTATGTTGATAGCGATCATGAGATTGAAAAAAATAATAATCAAAGTCTACAACGTATTTTAGATGAGAGTGGTTACCTTAAGTTACGACAAATGGAAGAGGATGCGATTCTATCTATTGCCTTTAACCAAACAGTCTTATCTACAGGGGGAAGTGCTGTTTACAGTAATGCGGCTATGAAGCATCTTAATGAGAATTCTCTTGTTGTGTTTCTTGATGTGCCTTTTGAATTGATATCAGAGCGAGTTCCAGATTTCTTAGACCGAGGGTTTGCAAAACACCCTGATCAAAGCATCAAAGAAGCTTTTGATGAAAGAGCTACTCTCTACAATCAACACTCACAGGTGAGCATTCAAAATGATGGAGATCTAGATTCCTGCGTTGCTTCTATTGTTAATCTTACTTAGTTTTTGGCTGAGCAAACCATCGGCAAGCTAATATTTATAAATACCATCAAGGTGTAGCAAAAAAATTAAAGTTGTTTTTGTAAATACTGCAAAACTCCAATTACATTTGCATACTCTAAATTCTTAGCATACTGGCCTTCGAGCCCAGCCAGTAAAAGCCTCTCATTGATGCCGTTGATAACTCCCTGCAATTTAGCAGTTCTGCCGATAAAGCAAACATTAGAGGAGCCAATGAGCAAAGCATTGAGATAGGCTACTGTTCCTATGACCTCACCGATCATATTGCACAATGCAGCCGAAGTATTTTCCATGGTATCTGCTGTTGTATGCTTGGCTTTTCCAAAATTCACCGCGGTAATCTCTGGTGCAAGAGAGCCTATCTTATTGACCACATCACCTATGACTAAATCGAGTTGTTCTTTAGAACCTCGACTAGCAAGTTCATCTATTTCTAAACCATTTGAGTTTTTAAACAGCAGATGTCCTAAGCCCTCAAGCATTCCACCGCCTACTGCTATACCACCCAAATGATTAAATTGCTCATCAAGAGCCTGTACACATGCTGTGCCAGTACCGGCACTTACAATCAGGGTTGATGCCTCCTGAATGCCATACAACGACTTGGCACCTAAACCTATTGCATCGACCTCATTGACTTTAATGATTGGGATATCACCCATTGAATTAGGTAGATCTGAGGACTTGCCACCAGTTACGCCGATGGCAGTGATCGAATCTTTTTGAATCTCATGATGGTCCAATATTACTTTGAGCAATTCAATGCTGATTGGCTGATGAATACTTGGTGCTGTATAAAACTCAGTCGTCTGCTTCTCGGAGGTCGCAACATCCGTATTTGATATTCCAAAATCAAATGAGACTATCATCTTGAGGCTTTAGTTATGAGAGGCCATGGTCTGATTTCTTTTCAACAAATCTAACATTAAATTTTTAGGATTGCTCTTTGAGGCATTTGGCTTCAGTCGTGCTGGAATTAATCGAGATGGGTAGTAATTATTTTCAATATCCACGTCACCAGTTTCCCAATACGGATCAACAATGGCTTGGGTAATTTTGAGCTTGGAGCGTTTTAACCATTTCACTCTGTACGCATTCTTTCTCCATACTTCGGCTGGAATTCTTATTAGCTCTTTCGTCCCATCTTCGTAAGTTAACTCTAAAGGAATAGGCATGACCAAGCCTCCAAGATTTTTAAACTCAAAAATATAGTAGTCTTCATTTTTTTCAAGGGCTTGCGTAAGTGCTTTTTTCTTCCACTCAGGATCGCTATTGTTTTTGTCATAAAGGTCATCAAGAATCTCTTGGTAGTCCTTCATCTCTTTGTCCGATGGCGTGAATTCATCATACTCATCATAAATATCTAATAGCTCTGGTCTGGAGGTGACTCTGGTTTCAATTTCTTGAGATTCATTTCGTTGATCGTGCAGGATCAAGGGGTCCTTCTGAAAATCAATTCGATCATTTGCTAAATCTATCTGAGGGTCCAGTGTGTCTAAAGTAGCGATGTGTATATTGCTAAGAGAAATATCCACATGATCTGTGCTAAAGAACCAACCTCTCCAAAACCAATCTAGATCCACACCCGAAGCCTCTTCCATGGTTCTAAAAAAATCATAAGGTGTGGGTCTTTTAAATTTCCATCTATTTGAATACTCTTTAAAAGCTTGATCAAAAAGCTCTCTTCCTAAAACAGTCTCTCTTAAAACAACCAATGCAGTTGCAGGCTTTGCATAGGCATTGTTTCCAAATTGCAGCAGTGACTCTGAGTTAGTCATGATGGGCACTTGGTTATTGCTAGACATAAATCTGGTTAGCCATCTTGGCTCCCCCCTGTCTGATCGATAATTAATATCCCACTCTTGTTCAGCTAAGTACTGAAGAAAGGTATTTAAACCCTCATCCATCCATGTCCATTGTCGCTCATCTGAGTTCACAATCATGGGGAAGTAGATGTGGCCAACTTCATGAATAACCACCCCAATTAAAAATTCTTTTTCGCTTCGTGAGTATGTCCTTGTGCCATCTTCCTCAAGCTCTGTGCGAGGTCCGTTAAAGGTGATCATCGGATATTCCATACCACCAACTGGCCCATTCACACTTTGAGCTGTTGGGTAAGGATAATCAAAAGAGTATTTTGAGTAGACCTCCATGGTGTGCATCACTGCCTCAGTCGAATACCTTGACCACAAAGGCTCACCCTCATTTGGATAAAATGACATGGCCATTACCAAAGGGTTTTCTTTGGAATCTTGTTTAAAGCCTGCGGCATCCCATATAAATTTTCGTGAGCTTGACCATGCAAAGTCGCGAACGTTCTCCGCTTTAAATGTCCAGGTTTTATACTCTGAACTTCTTTCCAGCTCATTTTCAAGAGCCTCTTCTGGTGTGACTATAAAGATAGGCTTGATGGATTTCTCAGCCTTCCACATTCTCTCTTTTTGTAAAGGATTTAGAACAGAATCTTGATTGATCAACACTCCAGTTGCAGCAACTAAATGGTCTGCAGGCACTGTGATCTCGACTTCAAAATCTCCAAACTCGAGAGTAAATTCTCCATTCCCTATAAATTCTTTGTTATGCCAACCTTCGTAATCACTAAAAACAGTGACCCTTGGATACCATTGGGCTAAAAGAAAAATGTCATTTCCATCCGCAAAGCTTTCATAGCCATTTCTGGCCCTTACAGCATTCTCTTCTACTAATTCATATGCCCAAGCAATATCAAGTTCTATCGATTTGCCTGGATTTAAAGCACTTGGAAGATTGATTCGCACATGTGTTCCAGAGAAATAAGTGTCCGCATCTTTTTTATCAATTTTAATAGACAGATCTTTGAACCCACCATCGAAATCATCCATAAAGTTTTGGCGTCTTAAGGTAGAAAAATTAACTTCTGTACTCCCACCCGACCAAGGGCGAGTGAGATTGTTGATCGAGTTTTTCTTAAAAATATTTTGATCCAGTTGGAGCCAAATATATTTCAAAGTTAATGGAGAGTTATTTGTGTAAGTGATTGTTTCAGAGCCTTGTAGGCTTCTTGAGTTTTCGTCTAACTTGATCTCAATCTTATAGTCAGCTCTTTGTTGCCAGTAGGCAGGACCCGGTTCGCCAGTCGCCGGTCTTGATAGGTTGGGGGTAGGAAATGCTTCATCCAGTTGCCTGAACTTATCTTCAAAGGAGCCTTTGGACTGATCTATTGCTGTTGCTGCATTGGTGCTAAGACCCGCAATAAACAGAAAAAGAAAAAAACTATTTTTGATCTTCATTTTTTATTTCTTCCGCTTCTCCTTCTATTATTTTTGAGCCATCTCTATTTTGATGCACTTGACGTTTTGAACCGAAGCGGTTGATTCGATCATCTCGATCAGTTTGTTTTTTCGAAGCTCGCACTTTACCAAGGTTCATAAAAATAAATAATGATGCAACGGTCAGTAGGCTGAAAAAAATGGTGTTCATCTTAGCGACTTCTGATTTTCATCAACAATCTTAAAATCTCCATGTACAACCACACTAAGGTGACCATCAAAGAGAAAGCACCATACCATTCCATGTATTTAGGCATCCCTTTTTCAGCACCTTCTTCAATAAAATCAAAGTCGAGAACTAAATTTAATGCCGCAATTGCGACAACAAATAAAGAAAAGCCAATGCCGAATAAGCCATTGGAGTGAATGAAACCAATGCCAGGACCAAAAAATGACATGATGAAGCTGATCAAGTATAAAAACATAATTCCCATGGTTGCAGAAACAATCATGAGCTTAAAATTTTCAGTGGGCTTGATGATTCCGCTTTTATAGCAAAATAATAATGATGCAAGAATGCCAAAGGTTAGGCCTATCGCTTGAATGCCAATTCCAGGATATTGCATCTCTGCAAACATGGTGATGCCACCAAGTGCCATGCCTTGGAACAAAGCATAAAATGGAGCAGTTGCTCCCGCTTTGGATGGACTTCTAAAAATGGTTACCATGGCAAGGATGAATCCAATGATTGCACCAGGTATAACCAATATAGGCATATTCCAACCTAAAAATGCTCCGCTAAAACACAGCCCCAGCAAAATAGCCGTTTTATTCACAGCTCCATCAAGCGTCATGCGTTCTGCAAGAGGCAAGCTGCTAGTGTCTGTATTTGTAAAGTTCTTTGTAAACGCTGGATTTCCAGATCGACCAAAGGTGTTAAGTGCAGAATGTTTCGACATTAATTATCTCCTGTAAAAAGCTATTATGAATGACTTATGGCCTTATAGACAAATTTCAAGACTAGAGTTTATTTATCCACTCTGTAATTAGTTTAATGCCTGATTCATCGGCCAGAGCCCTGCCTGATTCTGGCATCATAATGCCAGGATCTAGAGAGTCCATTCGATAGATCATAATAGAGCGCTCAGGATGACCAGGAACGATTGAATACTTCAAATTGCCACTGGCTCGACCTGCTGCCACTGGTTTTTTATAAACACCCAGCTTTTCTTTGTTCTGTTCAGTGAAATTTAAATACAGGCCAGTGGTATCTGCGGAGCCCCCTGGTATGTGACAGTGCCCACAGTTGATATCTAAATAAGCCCTGGCTCTCCCATCCAAAGAAGCGCTAACATCTTTATAGTCGTGCATGGTCGAGGCATCAAGAGTACTTTCAATCCAGCCTTGAGCTGCCCAATACAGCAATTGATTCATTGCGCCAGACTCATATTGAATGGATTGATTCATATTGCGGGGCTTTGGACCTATGGGCGTCATCACTTTGTTAACTTGATGACATTCTTTGCATTGATTTTGATTGGGAGCTCTGTATCGCACATCCACTATCTCGCCACTGGAATCGTTAAAACTGGTTGGGATAGTTGCGCCTGCAATGGCTCTTCGTGCATCCGTTTGCTCTTTATTCCATACATAGCTTATCGCTTGCCAGCCATCATCTGTATTAATAAGTAATCTGGTCTCGAGTAACTGCTGATCCATTGCTCCATTTGTATTGAGGTAGGCAAAAGTCTTGATTAGGGTAGAGCCTACTGGGAAGACAAATACTTGGTCTTTTCTATATTCCAGCTTTTGTCCATCTGGAACAAAAACAAAGCGGAGCTTGTCCGTTTGATCTGAAAAAAGTGGGCTTGTTAAAAAATAAGGATGAACCTCAGAAGAAGGAAGCTGATTTTGCATGTTCTCAAAAAAACCAAATTCTGATAAATAAACAGGAAAAATGTTTAACAACAAAAGGTCTGTCTTCACCGCACTTTGAATATGAGATCCAAAAATTAGCAGCAATACTAAAAGTGCAGGGGCTTTAAAAATTCTCATCAAGCATTACCGGGGCAAGAGGTCTAATGGTCCCTTCAAATTCACGTATATCTAAAATTGCAGGTTCAAAAAAATAAGGCAGCATATATCCAATCGGGTTGATGGCAAGGACTGTTGCATCTCCATTGTTGCTGAGCATCAGTCTCTCGCCTTCGGGCTGACCAAAAACAAGCTGCGTCATTGGAAGCAAGCCATCCCAAAAAATATCTGGCATGTCACCACCTGATAGATCAAATAGTATTTCTGCTAAATCACCTTTGCTTGTATCAGGGTTGTAGCCGGTTGGCCCAAATTTATTACCATGAATTTGAATAGATTTTGGATGAGGGTAATAGGTCTTATCATCTGTTTCGCTGCCGTAAGTTACCACTGCTATATTCACAGTGTCATTATCACCAATGACATTTCCAAAAATTTCTACATCTGAATTTGCTTGAATAATTATGCCTGTTCCTCGTGGAACCTCTCCAACGATATTACCCTCTGGAGCAAAATTATCTGTGTTGTTCCCAACGGATCGATTGTTGTAAACACGAACATGATGCCCGCCTTGCTGGGGTAGTCCTGGCAAATCAAACACTAAAATCCCACCCGTATTATTTGTTGCAAGGTTGTCATGCACATCTGCATAGTAAGAATTTTCTATTTCTATCCCAGCAACATTAAACTCAGCCCTGCTGTTTCGAACGATAATATTTTTTGATTGCCCAACATAGATTCCGGCGTCAGAAGCGCCGATAGCAACGCACCCATCAATCAAGACATTGGTAGATTCAACTGGATAAAGACCATAGGCTCCGTTCTCTGGGTCTGGTCCATTGGTCCATTCAGTTTTCACTCGCAAGAATTTAATATTTGTAACACCTTTGACTTTGATTGCGTCACCTTTAGCATTTTGAACTGAAAAGTCTTGCAGAGTGACATTGTCAGATGTGACGCTGATGCCCTGAGCACCAGATTTTTGAGCTGTAAAATCAAGGATGGTTTGATTCATACCTTCGCCTTCAATCTGCACCTGATCTACATCCAAAGAAAGGGAGTCTTCGAGCATAAATGTACCAGCAGTCAGACGGATAATGTCTCCTGGCTCAGCTAAAATTAAGGCTTCTTGAATTTCTTGATAGGCATCGGGCGATGGCTCGATAATTTGAATGGCAGCTTGGATATAGCCGCCCATAAGGAGCGGCAAAATCCAAAGTCTTTTATACAGCTTGAGGAATTTCACCAAATTGTTCTAATGGTTTTTCAAGCTCATTCCAGTCGCACTCGAAGTCATCAGGAGCATCTTCGTATTCCAATAATCCTAGTGCTTCAAACTTAGGTCTTACCTTGTCTGTGAGCAGGCCAATTCTTGATAGGTTCGGCATAATTCGAGAAAATAGGAAATTTCTAAATGTTGCGTTTGCAGAAGTTGACAATGCAAACTCCCTGGCTTCTTCTTCTGACATTTTTAGATATTTTTGCATAGCCTTAGTATTAATAAGGCGTTCTCTTGAAATAACACACGCCTCATATGCAAACTCTGCTCTATCTTCAATTTCTTCGGGAGTTAAAGTCTTTATAAAGTCTTCTAGGTAATTAATACCAAAGGTCACATGCCTTGCCTCATCACGAATAACGTAATGAAGAAGCTGTGTTAAAAGAGGATCTTTTGAAAGACCTTTTAACATCTGAAAAGCTGCAAGTGCCAGACCTTCAATTACAATTTGCATGCCAATAAATTTTAAGTCCCAGCGTTCATCAGTCAGGATTTTATCTAACAGAGCTTTTAAATTTGGGTTAATCGGATAATGCATACCAACTTTCTCTTGAAGATAGCGATTAAAAACCTCCACATGTCTTGCTTCATCAAATGTTTGAGAAGCTGCATAAAGCTTTGCATTGTATGTAGGAGCGCATGAAGTCAGCTGAGAGGCAACCAATAGAGCTCCTTGCTCGCCATGAAGAAATTGACTTAAAAGCTCTGCCAAGTCATGTCTATCAAATTCAATTTTTTCTTCTGCCGTTAAATTTTCATAGGCTACTAAGCTCTCATGAGGAAGCTCATCATCCACTTCTATAATTTTTTCATCGGCAGGATGTGTGTATTCCCAATTCAAGTCTATTGAGCCATTCCAGTTCAGCTCTTTGCCTAGCTCGTAAAGCTTTTTAATTCGGTTATCTGCAACGGTATAGTCCCAGTTATATGCTCCAGTTAATGGAGTCTGAAAGATCTCTACGATATCTTCAACGTTCCCAGGAGTTAAGCTTAACTCGTTGTCAAAGTACAATACGTCTTGCGGCGGTCCATCAGTTTTAGTAATTTTCATTTTCTGTCCCCTAAAAATAAACAATGTTTACAGTGTAAACACCCTAGATCATAAACTTTATTTTATGTATTGAAAAGTTCTGTGAGTTTTTCTAAGAGTGCTTCAGCTAATTCTTCTGCTCGATTGATGGTGATCGACTTTTGATAATACTTGGTCACATCATGACCAATGCCAATTGCAAGAAGCTCAACGTCACTTTGGTTCTCAACGCCATCAATGATTTGACGCAAATGATTGTCTAGAAATTGACTGTGATTTGTGGAAAGGGTGCTGTCATCTACTGGCGCACCATCAGAAATTACAATTAAAATCTTTCTCTCTTCATTTCGCTTTGTTAACCTTTGGTGAGCCCATGCTAGCGCCTCTCCATCGATGTTCTCTTTTAAGAGACCTTCTCGCAACATGATGCCAAAACTCTTCCTGGCTTTTCTGAAGTTCTCATCAGCAGATTTAAAAATAATGTGTCGCAAATCATTTAGGCGCCCTGGCTGAGATGGGCTGCCTTGATCAACCCAGGCCTTGCGCGACTCCCCACCTTTCCATTGTTGAGTGGTGAAGCCTAAAATTTCTGTTTTGACATAACATCTTTCAAGAGTGCTCCCAATGATGTCGCCGCAGATAGCAGCCAAGCTCATTGATCTTCCTCGCATGGAGCCTGAGCTATCAATTAACAAAGACACAACTGTGTCTTTAAATTTACTTTCACTCTCTTGCTTAAATGAGAGGGGGTCACCTGGTCTTGTAATGACTCTGTGAAGTTGGGAGGTATCAAGCAGGCCTTCTTCCAAGTTATAGCTCCAACGTCTATTTTGTTGGGCCTGCAATAACCTTTGCAATCTATTGGCAAGCTTGCCAATAGTAGTTTGATGAGGTGCTATTAACTGATCGAGCTGCTGCCTCAGTCTTTGAGCTTCCTCTAAAGTTGCTAAATCAGCAGCATGGATAATCTCATCAAACTTTGTTGTAAAAATTGTATATTCACTTTGCTCATTTCCATCGAGCTCTTCATTATAATTTCGAGTTAGGTCAATCTCCTCTTCTATGGAGGTTGAGTCTACTGCCACTTGAGCCTCCTCTAGCATGTCAGCACTTTCTTCAGGTTGTCCGTCTGCTTGAGAGTCCATTTCATGACTTTCAGCGTTATCTTCTGATTCTTCCTGAGACTCTTCAGGATTATGCTCAGGACTTACGGCTGTTTCCTCATCGTCGTCATGGCTATTTTCTCCTTGAGTTTCAGCAGCATTCATCAACTGCAATTCTTTTAGCAACTCATAAGCCTGTTCTTGAAAATCAGTTTGGGATTCTTGAACCTTAATAAGCTCTTTACCAATCGCCTGAATGTCATGGCTTGAACTTGCCTCAAAGGCTGCAGCCAAGGCTGCACCATTGCTCGAAAGTTTTTGACCAGCAGTTTTTTTTAGCCATAAATTTATGGCCAATGGATTCATGGCAGGAACTTTATTATCAATATTTTTTTTAGCTTCCATTTCTAAGGTTTGCCGCATATTGATTTCAGCGCCCTTATAAATCGATCCACCCAAAAGCTCTACTCTTGCTAATTCGAGTTCCACAAAAAAATCTCGGGCAAGTTTTGGCATCTTGAGTGCTGAATCATCCTTGTGAAATGTATTCCAAAAAGTTTGATAGTCAGCTTCTCCTCGCCATGCAGCAATTTGATCTGAGGATCGCGGAGGATGAGTTAATGCAATTAGAGCGCTAGCAGGAGGTCGCGATGCAGTCTGAGTGTTGCTTGCCAGCTCTTTGTTTTTTGAGATTGCCCTGGCTGCAGAGAGAGCAGCTTGCTTGAATGCTTCTCGATCTTTAATCCAGCTCATCGTTTAGCTTTTTGGGTGATGGCTCTCGGCCAAATCCTCTCCAAAGCATCTTTGAAAGTACTCAGCAATAATTGGTCTTTCAGACTCATCACACTTATTTAAGAATGTGAGTCTAAAGGTATGCTTAATATCTTGAAAAATCATGAAGTTTTGAGCCCAAGTAATCACCGTTCTTGGTGACATGAGACTAGAAATATCATCATTGATAAAACCAGTTCGAGTTAATTCTGCAAGCTGAATCATGCTCCTTACCATAGCCTTGTCCTTAGTATTTTTAAGCTCAGGAACTTTTCCCAAGACAACACTGAGTTCATGGCTTTTATCGAGGTAATTCAACGTAGCTAAGATGTGCCATCGATCCATCTGGCCTTGGTTGATTTGTTGGGTCCCGTGATAAAGCCCTGTGACATCACCCATTCCAACGGTGTTGGTTGTGGCAAACATTCGAAAGCTTTCGTGCGGTGAGATCACTTGATTCTGATCAAGGAGCGTGAGCTTTCCATCTACCTCTAAAATTCTTTGGATCACAAACATCACATCTGGACGACCTGCATCGTACTCATCAAAAACAAGCGCAACTGGATTTTGAATGGACCAAGGAAGAATGCCTTCTTTGTATTCGGTGATTTGCTTGCCATCTTTCAAGACAATTGCATCCTTGCCTAATAGATCAATTCTACTGATGTGACTATCAAGATTAATGCGCACACAGGCCCAATTTAATCTTGCTGCGACTTGTTCAATGTGAGTCGATTTTCCAGTGCCATGATAGCCTTGAACCATTACCCTGCGATCGTGTTGAAAACCAGCCAATATTGCCAAGGTTGTATCTTTATCAAATACATAAGTAGGATCAATCTCAGGAACCCATTGATTTGATTCTTTAAACCCCATTACCATTAAATCTGAATCAATGCCAAAAGTTTTTTTAACATTAATGGCATGATCTGGTGTACTTTTTAGTTCTATTTTTTCTGATTCCATGATGATTTAATTTTAAGCTTGATAATCAGGCTCTATGCTAACTTTTGAGGAGATAAAGTTCTAGTTTTAATTAATACAATGTAAGATCAATTCATTAAAATTTTTAAGACTAAATAATGACGAAGGCTCTATCCAGAACACTTACCCTACTTGATCTGAATAAAATTGATCGAGATTTATTTAGCTGGGAAGGTGAAAGTGTTGGTTTTAAAAGGATTTTTGGTGGTCAAATCATGGCCCAGTGCCTCATTGCTGGCTACCAGACAGTAGAAAAAGGCAGGATTGCCCATTCCTTCCATTCTTATTTTTTAAGACCTGGAGATTTTAAACAAAAGATTATTTTTGAAATTGACCGTATCCGTGATGGAAAAAGTTTTAATACCAGGCGAGTGAATGCCATTCAGAATGGTGAGGCAATTTTTAGTTGCTCTATCTCCTTCCAAAAAAGAGAAAAAGGCTTGAGCCATCAAATTAAAATGCCAGATATTCCAGGTCCCGAAGGCTTGGAGAGTGAATGGGAAGTTCGCAGCAAGATGAGAGCACAAATACCAAAAGAATTTCTTCGCATGTGGCTGAGAGAAAGAGAGATTGAGATGCGTCAAGTCGAAGAGCAAGATTTGCTTAAGCCTCAAAAAACTCCTCCATATCGAAACACCTGGATGAGGCCAGCTGGCAAGTTACCCACTGATGAAAGAATTCATCAGGCTCTTCTTTTGTATGTCTCAGACATGGGATTGCTGGGAACGGCTGTGAACCCTCATGGCATGAACTTCATGTCCAGTAAATTTCAAGGTGCAAGTCTTGATCATGCTATGTGGTTCCACTCAAAAATTAATTTTAATAATTGGTTGCTGTATCACATTGATAGTCCGGTCTCTAGTAATGCTCGTGGTTTTTCGAGAGGCTCAATTTACACTAAAGCAGGCAAGCTAATTGCTTCGACCACACAAGAAGGCTTGATGCGTGTTTGGGAATAGCCTTCCACCTGACCTGATGAGGCCTGAAGGCTCTAAATTATGAAAAACTATTTCATATGCACCCTTCTTTTTATTTCATTTTTTATCGCCTCAAGTGAGAGCGAAGAAACTCAGATTTATGTTGCAAGTGAAATTCTTACACTTAATTCCAGTAATCAAGTCGTAGAGGCTGTCGCTGTTAAAAACTCTAAAATTATTGATGCTGGTTCTGTAAAGAAATTAAGAGCATCTTTTCCAAGTGCTACATTAGTGCTCGACTATCAAGATGATGTAATTGTCCCAGGCTTTATAGAGCATCACATACATCCCTTTTTGGCAGCCGTGACGATGAATTCAGAAATCATTGCTATCGATGATTGGTCTTTAGCTAACAAAGTTTCTCTTGGCGTACAAAATAGAACAGATTATTTAAAAAAATTAGGTGAGGTTGAGGCGCAACATCCAGGCAGACAGCCCCTAGTATCATGGGGATTCCATCATTATTTTCATGGCAGTTTAACCAAGCAAGACCTGGATGCTATTTCCCCAATCCGACCAATTATTGTTATACACAGATCCTTCCATGAATTTATTCTAAATACACCAGCAATGAAAATGCTGAATATCAGCAGTAATGCATTTCCAGACCTGAAAGAAGAAAAACATTTGGTAAATTTCGAGGAAGGTCATTTCTCTGAAAGAGGTGCCATGGTTGTTTTACCAAATCTAATGAGCATCTTGGCTGCTCCTCAAAAATTAATAGCAGGCCTAAACAAGACCAAGGACTACATTCATGAAAATGGAATTACAGTCATTGGTAATCCAGGCTCGATGTACAGCCAAGATATTCAAATGGCAAAAAACTATACTTTTGGTAATTTAAACACTCCTTTCGAGTCATATTTTTTTCCAAGCGCGCTGAATTTATCTGAGCAATTTGATCTAAGTCAAATGCTTGATGCTGCTAAACAGCAAACCAGTTGGGGAGCAGGCAAGGTCAATTTTTTATCCAATCACATAAAACTTTTTTCAGATGGGGCTATGTATTCCCAAAATATGATGATGAGGGATGGCTATCTTGATAATCATCAAGGATCTTGGTTGATGGATGACAAAAATTATCAGGAAACATTCAAGCTTTTTTGGGATGCAGATTATCAAATTCACATTCATCAAAATGGAGATGCGGCCCTAGATAGGATCTTGGATACTCTTGAAGAAAATTTAATCAATAACTCCAAGAAAGATCATCGAACTACTGTTGTGCATTTTGGCTATTCTGCAAAAGACCAGATCAAAAGAATGAAAGATCTGGGTGTGCTGATTAGTGCTAATCCATATTACGTGACTGCCCTATCAGATTTATACAGCAGACAGGGTGTGGGGCCAGAGAGATCTCAAGAAATGGTCAGGCTAGGTGATGCCATAGGAGCGGGCATCATGGTTGCCCTGCATTCTGACATGCCAATGGCACCGGCTTCTCCCCTACAATTAATGCATTCAGCAGTCAATCGCATAAATTTTGCAAATAAAGTGGCTGGGCCGAATCAAAGAATCTCACCTCTCGAAGCACTAAAGGCTGTCACAATTAACTCCGCCTACGTTTTAAGATTAGAGGAAATGCACGGATCTATTGAAGTCGGTAAATACGCAAATTTCACTGTTCTTCAAAAAAATCCTTTAACAGTTCCGCCAGTTGAGATTAAAGATATTGCAGTCGTTGGAACAGTTTTGAAGGGAGTCTCATATCCCATTCGATCACCCTTAAAAAATACCCCCTAACTATTGAGTAAGTTTAAACAGCGAATTCTTAGATTGTGTTGAAGCAAGAAATCAACGAATATTTAATTCAACAATTAATGGAGAGTGATCACTGAGTTCTTCTTCCCTTTTGTTTTGCTGCTCCCTGCAAACCCTTCCCCCTTTTTTTAATAGAACTTTTACCTGAACGATTTTCTATCCTCCAATCAATCTGTTCCTGGGTAGGCATCGGTTTTGATGCAAGTAGAGCAATTCTTTTTTTAAGGGCATTTGCTCGACTCTGATTCAACTCACCTGAATTAAGTCTTCGAGTCATTTTTTTGTTGACCTGAGCACGATGCTCTTTTACATCCTCAATTGTTTTAATGTTTTTTCTTTTGAGTTCAGCATCTGCAAAAACACTTACTGTAAATATAGCAGTTAGCATAATAGGTAATAGTTTCGTTTTCATAAGGACTCCATATTGTTATTACACCTTTAGAGTATAAAAAATTAAAAAAGTTCAATGGAAGAAGAATATATTGAGTTTTATATGAGATTTAACAAGGCATTTCACAATGGATTTCAGGACAAGAAGTCTAATTCGCTGTTCGAAAAAACTCAGTGATCATCGAGTAATCTGAAGGAGTAAGTATGGACCTATTCAACAGATAGTTTATTTAATAACGGAGACAAGTTTAACCAAACTTCCTGCTCTATGAGTTTATGACCCTCTTGATTTGGATGAATTCCATCCGATTGCATAAGTCCCATTTCAGTCATATCTTTTATTGATCCATTGATAAGAATCAGGCCATATTCAGTAGCCAGGTCAACAAATATCTTTTGAAAATTGCTGGTGTATATTTCTCCATAATTTGGAGGCAACTCCACCCCAACCAAGACAACAATTCCATCGGATGCATGAACCATCTCAATCATTGACCTAAGATTTTTTTTAACTATTTTTTTTAAAGACATGCCACGCAGGCCATCGTTGCCACCAAGCTCCAAGATGACAATTTTAGGCTCATGCTTACTCAGCAATTTTGGTAAACGATAAAGGCCTCCGGAGGTTGTGTCTCCACTTATGCCGGCATTAATTACCTTGAAATTAAGATCATTATTGACGATGCTTTGTTCTAACAATGAAGGCCAAGAGCTATCAAGCTTTACACCATATCCAGCACTTAAACTATCACCTAAAACCACAAGAGTATTAGCAGCAGAGCTGATCCTGTTAGAAGAATTTACTGGTACTATAAGTGTCATTGAAATGACCGAAACTACCAAAAGGCAAAAAGTGAAAGATTTAATTTTAGAAGTTAAAAACATTACAAAAGAAGTTAACAGCCCCGAGGGTACTTTGACAATAGTTCAAGATGTTAATTTGTCTATTGCAGCAGGTGAGCTTGTTTCCCTGGTCGGCCCATCCGGATCTGGAAAGACAACCCTGCTTGCAATAATGGCAGGCTTAGACTTACCAAGCCAAGGCTCTGTGTCCCTTTTGGGATCTGAAATTACTATGCTAGATGAGGATAAGAGAGCTCAAATTAGAGGACAAGATGTTGGTTTTGTTTTCCAGTCTTTTCATTTAATGCCTAAATTGTCTGCGCTAGACAATGTAATGCTGCCATTAGAAATTTCTGGCTCCACCGAAGCTCAGGCAAAAGCCAAAGAAGCGCTGATAAAAGTTGGCCTAGAAAAAAGAGTTCAACATTTCCCAACTCAACTAAGTGGAGGCGAAAAGCAAAGGGTTGCCATCGCTAGAGCCATGGTAAATGAACCAAAGATTTTATTTGCAGATGAGCCAACAGGCAATCTTGATAAAAAAAGCTCCAGTGCAATTACGGACCTCCTGTTTTCAGTGAATGAGTTGATGCAAACAACACTGGTGTTGGTAACTCATGACTTAGTTCTTGCAGACAAATGTGAGAAAGTTTATGAATTATCTGAGGGCAAGCTTTTATGATCAGAGGTTTGCTCTATGGAATAAAGAAATTTTGGTCTGAAATTACAAGCGGTGATCTGCTGATATTGTCTTTATCTATTACATTGGCTGTGACCGCTATTTCAACTGTTGGTTTTTTGAGCGATCGCCTACAAGCATCAATGAAACAACAGGCCTCTATTATACTTGGCGCTGACCTTACCCTTCGTTCGGCATCCGAGCTTGGCCAAGACTACCTAGCGTTAGCAAAAACCCAGGGATTAAAAACCGCTGAAACAATATCCTTCTTGAGCATGGCCATAGCAGATGAAGATAATTTATTAAGCTCAATCAAAGCAACCACTCAGTCCTACCCGCTGAGGGGGAAGTTAATAATATCTAAGTTCAATGGCGAAATTGTTACCCACCAGGGGTCTCCACCATCTGGGCATCTTTGGGTTGAAGAAAAAATATCAGAAGCCTTAGACTTAAAGCAAAACGGCCAGCTAATCATCGGCAATAAAAGGTTTGTTGTTGATGGAATAATACAAGATTTTCCTGATCGTAATTCTGGATTCTTTGGATTTTATCCAACTATTATTGTTAGTGCAGATGATCTTGATGCAATGGGAATTATCCAAACAGGCAGCAGAGTTGTATACAGAAATTTATTTTCCGGAACGGCAAAAAAAATAAATAATTTTCTAGCTCAAATTCAAGATATACCAGAAGAAATTAGAGCTCAAAAATCAGAAGATGCTGGAGATAGTCTAGGAGAGGCTCTTGAGAGCTCCACAACATTTTTTAATCTTGCCAGCCTATTCACCATTATTATTTCTGTTATTTCATCAATGGTTGCAGTTCGAAGATATGCAGAACGCAATCTTCTTCAGACCGCATTGATGAAAGTGTTTGGCGCCTCAAAAAAATTCATTATTGGCTCCCAAATTATGCAGCTAACGCTGATGTGTGTCTTAGCTACTTTAGTTGGATTGGCATGCGGGTATTTATTGCAGTCTCTTCTGATTAACGCTCTTCAAGGCATCATTAATTCCAATTTACCGCCCCCATCTGTGACCCCACTTATTTTAGGTTTTGTTACATCTTTTTGTGTGGTGTTTGGAGTCACATCTCCCTATTTAAAAATACTTAGTGAGTCTCAGCCCATTAGAATTTTGAGAAATGATTTCAATTTAGGTGTAACAAGAAATGCCATGATTTATTTAGTGGCTGCAATCACCATGTTCATCTTTTTAATTATTGTGTTTAAAAATATTGAGCTGATTCTTTATATAGTTGGAGCTTTGATTGCCGTAACCCTGGTCCTCTTTAGTTTTGGTAAAGCTTTAATTCACTGTTTGTCTTTTCTAAAACTGTCATCAGGAATAGGCTGGAAATTAGGCTTAAAAAATATTGTCCATCGTGGGAATGAAAGCATCCTGCAAATCGTTATTTTTGGATTATCGTTAGTTTTTTTACTGGTGCTGGCTGAGACAAGAACTGATCTTGTAGATTCTTGGACGGATACACTGCAAGAAGATACACCAAATAATTTTCTTTTTAACATTCAAGAATATGATCTTGTGAATATTTCTGAGTATCTCAATGCCATTGCTGAAATATCGCCAACCTTCACACCTTTAATAAGAGGTAGGCTTCTTTCTGTTAAACGCCTAGATTCAGGTTCCCTGGATTCAGAAAATATTATGGAGCGAGAAGCCAATCTAACCTGGCAAGAAGAGTTACCCGAAAGTAACACAATAGTTAATGGCTTATGGTGGGAAAAAGGCAGCATGAATGACGAAGTTTCTGTTGATGACAGAGTCGCCAAATCAATGAATTTAGTTTTAGGGGACGAGCTTTCTTTCACAGCCGGGGGAACAAACTTCTATGCAACAGTTTCAAGCTTTAGGGAAGTTAAGTGGGAAAGTTTTTCTCCTAACTTCTTTTTTATTCTTTCACCAAGCATCGGCAGTACGCTTCCGAATTCCTACATTACAAGCATTAAAATTCCAGAACAAAGCAGCATTATGAAAGACTTTATTGAGCGCTTTCCAACTATTACTAGCATTGATATTGGTTCGGTAATTAAGCAAGTTCAAACCACAATTTCCAGCGCCTCATTGGCTGTGCAATATATCTTCATCTTGGCTTTGGCAGCTGGCATTCTTGCTTTAATTGCATCCATCTTTTCCAACACAGATGAACGCAAAAGGGAGGCTGCCATTCTTCATGCCATTGGAGCGAAGAGATCTGTAATTTTTCAAGCTGCTGCATCAGAATTTTTAGTTCTGGGAGTTCTTTCGGCTTTAACTGCCGTAATCTCTGCAACCTTATTATCAGCAATCATATTCAGCCAGGTCTTAGAAATAAACTATTCTCCGAATCTAAATATTCTTGGTTTTGGTTTTTTGTCTGGGGTGATGTTTATATTTTTGGCTGGGATTATCTCTATTAGAAAAACAATTTATACCTCACCCATGCTCACATTAAGAGAAGCTTAAAATTACAATGATTAGAATTTGCCTTGCAGAATGAAAGATTATTCTTCTAAAAGCACTCTTGAAGGCAACCTCATTCAGATCGAGAATCTATACAAGTCTATTTTTACCGAGGTTGGCAATACCTCGATTGAGCTAAGCAATAAACTAGTTTCAGTTTGGCACGAAGATAGTACAAATATTGATGCGGCATCTCTTGAGATAATCGAGCAAGATGAGGGGTATATTATCTCCTATTGGGATGGTTACTCTTTAGCAGAGCAGATCGATGAAAAAGAAATAAAGAGTGCTTTAAAGGTTTTTAAAAGGCTTGCTAGAAAACTTGCAAAAAATTTACAAAGGTTCAGCTAAAGTTCAAAGCTAGCTTCTCACAGCATCAATCATTACTTTGACTTTTTCAGGCTTGATGTCTGGAGTGATACCATGCCCAAGATTGAAAATGAAGCCAGGGAAATTAAGCATGGTTTTGCAAATCTTTTGTGTTTCATCCCATATGACCTCATCGGATTCCAATAAAATCTTTGGATTTAAGTTTCCTTGAACAGCAATTTGATCCCTGAGTGAGCCAGAGACCCGCTCTATGTCTTCCATCCAATGCAGACTGATACAGGATAGATCTTCAAAAATTAAATCAATCACCGGCTTCTTTGGAGCCTTTTCAAAAAGAATGATGGGAATATCTTTGGTGATCGGATCTTCTTTGAGCATTGCTGCAAGCTTGCGAGTGTATGACACAGAGTAAATCTCTAGATCGTGTGGTGATAGCAAATCGGCCCAAGAATCAAAAACTTGCAACGCGTTAACACCGCTTGCAACCTGCTGTCGCAGGTACTCAAAACATGCATTGGTTAAAATTTCTAGATAATCCTTTAAAGCCTCAGGATGGTCAGCCATAAATTTCTTGGTTTTTGCAAAGTCTTTAGATCCACCGCCTTCGATGGAATACGCTGCTAGAGTCCAAGGGCTTCCACAAAATCCAATGAGAGGAAGTGAGGTTGGTAGGATTCTTTTGGTTGCTTCCACAGCCTTAAATACATAGTCTACCTTTTGTAGATCAAATGTTACGAGATTCTGGATTTGTTCTGGGCTTGAAAGTGGATTGCTGAATTTTGGACCCTCGCCTTCATGAAAAGCTAGACCTAAATTAAAGGCATCGGGAATGGTTAAAATATCTGAAAAGAGAATGGATGCATCCAAACCAAAGCGATCTATCGGCTGCAGAGCAAGCTCAGCACATGTTTCTGGTTTTTTGCACATATCAAGAAAGTTTTTAAAGTGCTTTCTGATTGCTTGATACTCAGGAAGATACCGTCCAGCTTGACGCATGAACCAGACTGGTGGAGTAGCGTTTGGCTCTTTGTTTAAGGCTCTAAGAAATTTTGAATCGTTCATCATGAAATGAATTGTATGATACTTTTACCGGCTTCTCTGCCTTCCCAAATGGCAGTCACCACAAGATCTGAGCCTCTGACCATATCGCCTCCAGAGAAAACTTTTGGATTTGAAGTTTGGAACTTATGCTCTTGTTTTTCTGCTGCCTCTACCAGCCCAGTGTTTGTAACTTTAATTTCAAATTCTTTAAACCACTCTGCTGGACTGGCTCGAAACCCAAATGCAATTACAACTTCATCAGCTGGAAAAATTTTCTCACTGCCTGGGATTGGAACTGGCATTCTTCTTCCGTTTTGATCCGGGTCACCAAGCTTGGTCTGAATGGTTCTAACTCCTTCAACTTTCCCGTTGCCTAAAATTTCAATGGGTTGAATGTTAAATTCAAACTGTACGCCTTCCTCTGTGGCATTCAAAACCTCTCTTCTAGAGCCAGGCATATTCTCTTGATCTCTTCGATAGAGGCATGAAACAGATTCAGCACCTTGCCTGATTGCAGTTCTATTACAATCCATGGCTGTATCTCCACCGCCGAGAACCACAACTTTTTTGCCCTTTAAATTAATATACTCATTGGATTTTTGCTTGAGTTTAAGTAGATGTTTGGTGTTGGCAATGAGGTAATCAATTGCTTTATGAACTTCAGGCAGTTCCTCGCCTTCAAACCCACCTTCAAGTGATGTGTAGGTCCCCATTCCCAAAAAGACTGCATCATATTCGCTGAGAAGTTTTTTGAATTTAATGTCTTTTCCAACCTCTTTGTTGAGATGGAATTTAATCCCCATGTCTTCAAGAATTTTTCTTCTTTTTTTAACTACACTTTTTTCAAGTTTAAATTCAGGAATGCCAAAAGTTAACAGACCACCAATCTCTTCTTGCTTATCAAAAACATCACAGTGGATTCCAGCGCGTATCAAGATATCAGCACAGCCTATTCCCGCAGGTCCCGCTCCAACAATCGCAACTTTTTTCTTGGTCCAGGTGCGACCGCTTAAGTCTGGCTTCCAGCCCATTTCCAAAGCCTTGTCTGTGATATATTTTTCTATGTTCCCAATGCTGACGGCTTCAAAACCATCATTCAAAGTGCAGGCACCTTCACAGAGTCGATCTTGTGGGCAGACTCTCCCACACATTTCGGGCAGAGTGTTTGTTTGATGGCATAGATCTGCTGCCTCAAGAATATTCCCTTCGTTGACTAATTTTAACCAGTCAGGAATGTAGTTATGCACAGGACATTTCCATTCACAGTAAGGATTCCCGCAATCCAAGCATCTGTGAGCTTGATTGGAAGCCTCTTTTTGGTTGTATTCACCATAGATCTCGACAAAATTAATTTTTCTTTCCTCAATGTTCTTCTTTTGAGGATCATATCGATTGACTTCAAGAAATTGAAAATCATTGTTTAAGGCGGCATGCTCTTCATAAGCTGCTGTTGGTGCAAGGGTTTCTGTGACTAAAATATTTTTAGGAGGAGACATGCCTTCAGCCAATAATTCTTTGTGCCATTTTAAGAGCATCTTTTTGGCTTCATCTAAGTTTTTAATTGGAGCAAACGACTTAGTGACATATTTCCTATTTAATCTAATTTTTCCATAGAAATATGGAGATCGAGGTTGGGTAAAAAGCATCAATCCTTTGGCAATTTTATACTGCTTGTTGTTAACGCTCATTCAATAAAATAGATTAAGATATGGTATGACATAGTATGACATTGTTATGATAATATGTATAACAGTATGACAGTAAAAAAGCACAGTTCTTCGCTTTACAATCATTCCCAGGCCAAGGATAACTGCGGCTTTGGGCTAATTGTTAACAGACATGGTGATCCAAAGCGAGAGGTGGTTGAAAAATCTATTGCTGGACTCACCAGTATGACGCATCGTGGTGCCATTGGGTCGGATGGAAAAACAGGAGATGGTTGCGGACTGTTGTTTGATCTTAATCATGAATTTTTTCGTCTACAACTTCAAAAAGAGCAAGCAATTGATTTACCAGATATTTTTGCAATAGGTCAATTTTTTACTTCTTCTAATCTTAAGAAAGATTTACCATCAATCAAGGCCATTCTCAGCAAAGAAGGGCTGAGCTTGGTTTGCTTGAGAGCCGTTCCAATCAATGAGTCCATTCTTGGACCGATTGCTTTAAAGTCATTACCAAACATTAATCAGATTGTTATTGCGCCGCCATTAAAAGATTTTAACAGAGAGCGATTTGAGTCATGTCTTTTGCAGGCCCGCAAAAAGATTGAAGAAATTTATCGTGATGATACGAGGCTCTACATTTGTAGCATGTCGAGTCAGACCATTGTTTATAAAGGGCTCATGCTTCCCGATGCCATAAGTAATTTCTATAAAGATCTGTCGCACAAATCATTCACTGCAAAAATTTGCTTATTTCACCAGCGTTTCTCTACCAACACTGAGCCCTGCTGGCATTTAGCGCAGCCTTTTAGATTGCTTGCTCATAATGGAGAAATTAATGCGATCCGAGGCAATAGAAACTGGGTAAGAGCGAGAGCATCAAAATTTTCTACACCATTAATTCCTGATATTGGAAGCTTTCAAGAGCTGGTTAACGAAACGGGATCAGATTCATCTTCTTTGGACAATATGATTGAGCTCTTGGTTAAAGGTGGGATTAATTTCTATCGAGCTATTCGCATGGTTTTGCCACCAGCTTGGCAGAACATTCACAGCTTAGATCCAGAAGTGAGGGCGTTTCATGAATACAATTCCATGCACATGGAAGCTTGGGATGGACCGGCGGGAATCGTCATGTCTGATGGTAAGTCCGCTATCTGTGTTTTGGATAGAAATGGCTTAAGGCCAGCAAGGTATCAGATCCTAAAAAATGGAATGATTACGGTTGCATCAGAGACGGGTATCTATCCTGTCAAAGACGAAGAGATACTCGAAAAGGGTCGCTTAAGTCCTGGGGGAATTTTTTCAGTCAATACAGAATCTGGTGAAGTGCTAGATCAAACCAGCATTGATGATCAGCTCAAACAAGTGAAGCCTTACAGAAAATGGCTGAAAAAATATGCAATATATCTCGAGTCTAATCTTGACCAATTTGAAGGACCTGGCATCAAAAGAATGCCCCATGCAAAACTTGTGACTGCTTCTAAGCTTTTTTCTTTGTATAGCGAAGAGCGTATTTCAATCATCAAGCCATTGGCTTTAGAAGGACAAGAGGGTACTGGATCAATGGGCGATGATACCGCCCTGGCTATGTTAAGCACCATGCCTCGCTCTATTTATGATTATTTTAGACAGCAGTTTGCGCAAGTTACAAACCCTCCAATTGACTCATTAAGAGAATCTAGCGTTATGTCTTTGGAAGTGTGTTTTGGTCCTGAGCTAAATATTTTTGAAGAAACCAAGGAGCATGCAAAACGTATAGTTACAACCTCACCAGTCTTGTCTCATAAAAAATTATCCACCATATTAAATAACAAGTATTTTGAAGTTGCTTACTTCGATCTTCAGTATGGACCTGAAAAAAATCTAGAAGATGCATTAATTGGACTGACAAAAAAAGTTGTACAAAGTGTTCGAAAAGGTTCCGTAATCATTCATTTAGACGAGGTGATGCCAGATAAAGATAACCTTCCCATCAATGCATTGCTTGCTGTTGGATGCATTCATCAAGAGCTCATCAAGCTTGGCCTAAGATCAGATGTCAACCTAGTTGTTAGCTCTTCAACTGCTCGTGACACCCATCAAATTGCTTGCTTGATTAGCTTTGGAGCCACGGCTGTTTACCCATGGATGGCTTTCCAGATAATTCTTGACCTGACTCGAAGGAATGAGCTAAAAGGCAGCCCAACAGCAAATTGTGCAAAATATCGCAAAGGTATTAACAAAGGCTTGTTAAAAATAATTTCTAAGATTGGTATTTCTACAATCTCTAGCTATCGAGGATCTCAGCTTCACGAAATAGTTGGACTGAATAAAGACATTGTTGATTTATGTTTTACTAATACCGTGAGCAGAGTGGGCGGTAAAACATTTCAAAATCTAGACTCTGAGACTAGAAATCTTCTGCAGTATGCTCATTCTAATGTCAGCGAAATCAGCCTAGGTGGCTTGTTAAAATTTGTGCATGGTGGCGAGTATCATGCCTATAATCCTGAGGTGGTTAAAAAACTCCAAGAAGCCGTTTCGTCCGGTTCTGATGAAACATACAAAGAATATGCTGCTTTGGTGAATATGCGTCCCCCGGCTATGTTGCGAGATTTGATGAGGGTTAAATATCCCAAAAAACCAAAATTAATTGACGTTACATCAACAAAAGAAATCTTAAAAAGATTTGATTCAGCTGGAATGAGTTTGGGTGCTCTGTCTCCCGATGCTCATGAGACTCTTGCCGAAGCCATGAATTCTCTTGGTGCTCGCTCTAATTCTGGTGAGGGTGGAGAAGCTAAAGAGCGATATGGTACAAATAAAATGTCTAAAATTAAGCAAGTAGCATCTGGCAGGTTTGGAGTAACGCCAGAGTACTTGGTTAATGCGGAGGTCTTGCAAATTAAAATTGCACAAGGAGCTAAGCCAGGCGAAGGCGGGCAATTGCCTGGTGGCAAGGTGAATGCTTTGATTGCAAAGTTAAGATACTCAACTCCTGGCATCACCTTAATATCACCCCCCCCTCATCATGATATTTACTCAATCGAAGATTTGGCTCAATTAATTTTTGATTTAAAGCAGGTCAATCCCAAAGCCTTAGTTTCAGTGAAGTTGGTTTCTGAGCCAGGTGTTGGAACAATTGCTGCTGGTGTGGCAAAGGCTTATGCAGACTTAATCACTATTTCTGGTCATGACGGTGGAACTGGTGCCAGTCCACTTTCGTCAATACGATACGCAGGATCTCCATGGGAACTTGGCCTTGCCGAAGCACATCAAGCTTTAAGAGCTAGCAACCTTCGTCATCAAGTTAGGCTTCAAGCTGATGGAGGTCTGAAGACTGGCCTTGATGTCGTCAAGGCAGCAATTCTTGGTGCAGAATCCTTTGGTTTTGGAACAGGTCCTATGATCGCTATGGGTTGCAAATATTTAAGAATTTGTCATCTTAATAATTGTGCAACAGGCGTAGCAACTCAAAGAAGAGATATTATTGATCGTCACTTTATTGGAGAAAAGGAAAAAGTAGTTAATTATTTTATGTTTATTGCTCATGAAGTGCAGGAAATTTTAAGCAAGCTTGGAGTTGCAAATATTGAGCACATCATCGGACAAACTCAGTACCTAGAAGACATTACTCAGTTGGACGACAGAACCAAAGGCATTGATCTTTCTTCAATACTCCACGCCGATCATAAATTACCTGATTCTCATTTTTGTACAACTCCGACCAATGATCCATGGGACAAGGCAACCCTTAATCAGACCATCTTAAAAAATCTTCGCAAATCAATTACTCAAAATACTAAGGCAGAGTTTTCATACAAGATTTCTAATAGAGATCGATCCGTGGGTGCTCAAGCTTCAGGTTTTATTGCATCAACTTACGGAGAGTTAGGAGTTTCTGCAAAACAAAAATTACATTTTCATGGTTCCGCTGGCCAAAGCTTTGGAGTATGGAATGCAGCAGGCCTAAACTTATATTTACAAGGCGATGCAAATGATTACGTTGGCAAAGGCATGAATGGAGGCAAGATTGTTATTTCATCCCCTGCAAATTTTGCAAATCAAAGTAAACCAAGCGTCCTTGCGGGAAACACAGCTCTGTATGGCGCAACAGGTGGAGAGCTTTATGTTGCGGGTAAAGTTGGAGAGCGTTTTGCAGTCCGAAATTCAGGAGCTCGTGCAGTGATTGAAGGTGCAGGTGACCATTGTTGTGAATACATGACTGGTGGCCATGTCACTGTGCTTGGGTCTGTGGGATCTAACTTTGGTGCAGGCATGACTGGTGGTTTTGCATACGTTTTAGATACCGATAGAACTTTCTTTGATCAGTGCAATAGAAGCTTGGTTAACTTAGATAGAATTGTGAGTGAGGAAATGGAATCCCATAGAAAATTTCTCAAACTAACAATTACAAAACATATTAAGGCAACTAAAAGTCCCAGAGCTAAATTGATATTAGAAGAATTTGATCGCTATGTGTCTTCATTTTGGTTGATCTCGCCAGCAGCACTCAACATTCAAGATTTACTAAAAGCGACAACAGCAAATGCTGCCTAGTTCAGGTAATTGATTTTTTGAGATTGATAGGATCAAACGTATTGGTGCTAATGGCATTGGATACACCATCTAGCAGGACCAAATTTAACGAACCTTGCTGAACTTTTTTATCTCTGAGAATAAATGGTTTGAGTTGTGAGTATTTATACTGATCCATTTCTAAATCAAATTCGTAGTCGCTCAACAGTTTTTTAATTTTTAGATACTCTTCTTGGGTAATCATGCCCTCTAAACAAGAAATCTTACTAGCCGCTAGCATTCCTTTTGCTACAGCCTCTCCATGCAGAATGTTTTTGTAGTTGTGATACCCCTCTATTGCATGGCCAATTGTATGCCCAAAATTTAGAATCGCTCGAATTCCATTTTCTTTTTCATCCTTAGTAACTATTTGAGATTTTGTTGCAATGGACTCATAGATTATTGTTTCAATAAGTCGTGGATTCAGAGATTGAATCAGCTGAATCTTGGTTATTAAAATTTCTAACAACATTCTATTTTTAATCAGACCGTACTTGATGACTTCTGCAAGACCTGCATTAAACTCTTTTTTTGGAAGACTGCTCAGTGAGCTAGTATCAATGATCACACCCTTGGGGTTATAAAACGCACCTACAAGATTCTTGCCGTGAGGGACATTGATTGCAGTCTTTCCACCCACCGAAGAATCAACTTGTGAAAGCAGGGTGGTGGGTATTTGAATAAAAGGAATTCCTCGCAAGTATGCGCTTGCTACGAAACCAGCTAAATCGCCTACAACCCCTCCGCCCAATGCAATGATTACATCTGATCGATCAAAATTTTTCGCGATTAAAAAAGTAATAACATCCTGAAAAGTTTTTAAAGATTTGGATTTTTCTCCTTGAGGAATTATTAATTGAAATACCTTGGTATGAGCTGAGCAAATAACTTTAGCAGCCTGAATGATTGTTTTAGGAACACCCGAGTCAGTGATGATTAAGGTCTTTGCATGACCTTTGATCAAGGGAATGAGGTTTTTTTTGGATAAAGAGTTTTTGCCTATCAGAATTTTATATCTACCAGGTCCTTTGCCAGCATGGAGTTCTTTAGCCATAATTTTTTACAAGCTTCACAATCTCACTTGCCACATCAGACCCGCTTTTATTTTCTGTATTGATTATGTGATCTGCGACTTCCTCATATAAAGCTTGCCTAGCCGCCTGAAGATCTGAGAGGACAGTCGATGGATCTTGTCCTTTCAATAAGGGCCTATCCTTATCTTTTGCTGTTCTTTCAATTTGAGTATTAAGTGGTGTATGAAGGTAAAAAACTGTACCTCTGGATCCAAGCAATTCACGGTTTTCAGGCTGAATAATAATCCCTCCACCTGTTGCCAAAACGATGGAATTCAATGCAACTAGATCTTTTAGAATTCCTGTCTCTCTTTTTCGAAACCCTTCCTCTCCCTCAATATCAAAAATCCAATCTATGGTCACACCGGTCTTTTCTTCAATGGTGTTATCTGTATCATGGAATTCTAAAAATAGCTCATTCGCAACAATCTTTCCGACTGTTGTTTTGCCTGAGCCCATCGGGCCTACTATAAATATATTCATGGTTTCTTGTTTAGAATGCAGATTCTATCATTTATAAGGTTAAAATAATTTCAATTAATTAAATCTTGAGATTTTAATTATTTTTATATCTTTAACACATGCATATTAAATTTTAATGTTTCTTAGAGCTACTAATTTTTTGCTGAACTTGATTTTGGCTTTCACCCTTATTGCCATTGCTATAATTTTACTTGGTTACGCAGCTCTTAAGCCTTCCCTTCCCGAAATTGATTTAGTTGACCAAGCCTCTTTAAATATTCCATTAAAAATCTTTACGAATGATGGTGTTCTTATTGGAGAGTTTGGTGATCAAAAAAGGCGAACTATTCAATATCAAGATCTTCCAGAAAATCTCAAAAATGCATTTTTAGCAGCAGAAGATGATCAGTTTTTTACTCATCATGGAATTAGAATTCTATCTTTCGCAAGAGCATTTGTTCAACTCCTTCAGTCTGGTGAAATTGTTAGTGGAGGAGGGACTATTACCATGCAAGTGGTTCGAGGCTACCTTTTATCTAGAGAGCAAAAATTATTAAGAAAAATTAAGGAAATTTACCTGGCTTTTGAGCTAGAGAGCATGGCTTCTAAGGAGGATATCTTAGCGTTGTATCTCAACACAATTTTTCTTGGTAATAGGGCATATGGGGTAGAAGCTGCAGCCAATAAATATTTCTCAAAATCAATTTCTGAGCTAACTCTTTCTGAGGCAGCGCTCATTGCTTCCTCAGCTCAGCTACCCTCTCGCATCAATCCACTTCGCTCACCTGACAGATCCAAGGTCAGAAGAAACTGGATTTTAGGACGCATGTATAAATTAGGTTACATAGGAAAGGCTCAATTCTTGCTTGCTTCTAGCGAGTCTGTGCAGCTTACTCAAGTGGACTCAGCATTTGAGGTGGATGGGCGTTACGTTGCAGAGCTTGCTCGACAGGAAATCATTAAACGTTATGGTCTGAGTGCCTATTCCGAAGGACTATCTGTTTTTACGACGATAGATTCCTCTATGCAAAGGCATGCAATTAAAAGCATAAATAAGAATTTGTTTGCTTACGATAAACGCCATGGGTGGCGCGAACCTAGAAATTATCAAGCAATTTTATCAGAAGAGTTTTTTTTAAAGCTATCCGCTGGCAGCAAGGAGATTTTGTATGAGCAATCTTCAGAGAAAGATGCTCTAGGTATGGAGCAATCTAATGTATCAATTATCAGAGATCTTTTTCAGCAAGAGGTGCAGCTTGGATCTCATATTCGCGCAATTGTGATTGATGTTAAGCCAGATCGAGTGATCTATCTAGATGATCAATTTAACTTGCTAACCTTGTCTTGGAATGAGCAATATAAGTGGGCAAGAAAGCGGATTGCCATAGACAAGTTTGGCCCCATACCTCAGAATTTTTATGACATATTGAATCCAGGTGACTTTATTTACCTCATGCGCAATATGAAAGCGGCTGAACTCGATCAAATTCCTCTTGCCCAAACAGCATTTATTTCAACTCACCCTTCTAGTGGAGCTATTAAAGCTTACGTTGGTGGATGGAATTTCACTGTCAGCAATTTTGATAGAGTGGTTCAATCTTCCCCGCAAGCTGGCTCAAGCTTTAAGCCTTTTATCTATGCTGCAGCTATAGCTAATGGTTATCATGCCTCTGATCTGATTAATGATGCGCCATTACTTTTTGAAGATCAAAACCTTGAAAGTTCATGGCGTCCAGAAAACTATACGGGTAAATTTTATGGACCCATGCGCCTGAGAGAAGCTCTTGTTCAGTCTGTTAATCTAGTTTCCATTAAGTTATTAAGAGAGCTAGGGATTGATGATGCACATGAATACTTAGAGAATTTTGGATTTGCTAGGGATCGCTTGGCACCAGATCTCTCTCTTGCACTTGGCTCATCAGGCTTCTCTCCCGCAGAAATGGTCCAAGCCTATAGCATGCTTGCAAATGATGGAAAGTCCCAAAATTTATTTATAATTGATAGAGTCATTGATAGAGATGGAGGTGTTATTTATTCTCAAGAAAGCGCGATTACATCTCAGACTAAGTTCAAAAATATTCATGGCTTTCCATGGTTTTCTATTCAATCTGATGCATTGCAGCGACCTTTTTTCCTGCTGGGCAATCAGATAGATTCAGGCACGATAGACCCCAAAGTATCCTTTGTAATTAAGGATATCCTCAATGAGGTTATTCAACGCGGTAGCAATGGACGTGCAACCAATGGCCTCAATAGAAAAGATTTAGCCGGAAAAACTGGAACCACTAACGAGTCTATCAGCACATGGTTTTCAGGCTTTCATAGGGAGCTCGCAACAACTGTTTGGGTCGGCACTGATGATTTTACCTCCCTGGGTAAAAATGAATTTGGCTCCTCGGTGGCTCTACCAATTTGGGTAGATTTCATGAATCCAATTGTCTCTAGCCTGCCAGTTGATGAGTGGAATCCTCCACCTGGCATCTCTTATGTAAGAGTTAGCAAAGAGACTGGAAAACCTCTAGATAGCGTAAACAACAATGCTTATTTCGAGCTATTCATTGATGAGCAAGACTAGCGCTGCTTAAAAATACTTGCTGCCAAAATATCCCAATAGCTTTCAATATAAGTGCTAGGAGTTTCTTTAAAACCATTTCTAATAAATCGAGAAATGATCCCCTCTAACGTAGTCACAACTAAATGTGCATTTAATCCAGCAGTAAGATTGATATTCTCTTTATTTTCCGCAAGAATTTGTTTTATTGACAGTTCAAGTCTTTCATAAAATTGATTTACAGCATCGATAACATTTTTTTCATTTGGGCTTAAAGCTTCCCTGGAAAGTATTCTTGCAAAACCTTTATTTTTTTCTATAAAAATAAGGAAAAAGAAGAAAATAAGTCGGGCTTTTTCTTGAGGTGTAATTGCCTCATCTTTTTTTATTTCTCCAACCTTAAAAAAGATTGTTTCATCACAATATGCAAAGAGCTCCAAAAATATTAATCGCTTGCTAGGAAAGTGTCTGTAAAGACCTGCTTCAGTGATGCCACTTTCTTTTGCCAGAATTGCAGTGGTAATTTTTGCGGCGTCCCGAACTTCTAAAAGCTTAGCTAGGCTTTGCAGGATAATTTGTTTTCGCTCTTGCTTCATATACCTAGCTTAGCTCAACCAGAATTGATTCATCAATGAGTTTTAAGTGATTGAGAAATAAAGCTTGTATTTCCTGGAGTCTCTCGCTTGTATTTGCTTCAAATCTCAAAACTAGCTTTGGGGTGGTATTAGATGCCCGAAGTAAACCCCACCCATCTTCAAAATCCACTCTTAGCCCATCAATGCAGATTTTCTTACCCCCAATAAAATTCGCTGAATCAGAGAATTTATTGACTAGCATAAATTTTTTATCTTCAGCAATATCAATGTTGAGCTCTGGTGTTGAAAAAGCTTTGGGCAGTTCATTAAAGAGCTCTGAAATAGAAACAGGCGATTGACGTAATATTTCTATCAAACGAAATGCTGCATAGTGCGCATCATCAAAGCCATACCACTTATCATTGTAAAAAATGTGGCCACTCATTTCGCCAGCAAAAGGTGCGCCTGATTTTTTTAATGCATTCTTGATATGAAAGTGTCCTGTTGGAGACATCACCGGCATACCACCACCATCTGCAATCATTTCTTTTAGTAGGTTTGAGCATTTCACGTCAAAAACTATATCTGCTCCAGGTAAATTTAATAAGATTTCTTTAGTCATAATCATCATGAGTTGATCAGGATAAATGACCTCGCCCTTGTTAGTGACCACACCCAGCCTGTCACCATCTCCATCGAAAGCTATGCCAATATCAGCATTTTCAACCTGCACTGCTTGAATAAGATCTTCTAGATTTTTTAATTTACCTGGGTCTGGATGATGATTAGGAAAGTTACCATCAATTTCGCAAAAGAGCTCAATCACCTCATGGCCCAGAGACTTAAATAACATGGGTGCAATGACGCCTGCCGCTCCATTGCCACAATCTACAACTATTTTAAATTTCTTGCCCTTTACGCTTGCCTGAGCAATGACTTCTTCTAGATACTGATCCATCAGATTATTGATTGGTGTCTCCTGCCCTTCGGGAGTATTGGTTTCTACTTTTTTGCTTGAGAGGAGCTCAAGGATTGCCAATCCAGAGATTGGCTTGTCATCGATTACTATCTTTAATCCGTTATAGTTTTTTGGATTGTGGCTGCCAGTAAGCATTATTCCTGATTTGGATATAATTTTTTTTGCAGCAAAGTATAGGAGAGGGCTTGTAACCAAACCTGCATTGAAAATATGCAGGCCATGACTCTGAAGTTCTGTTGATAATAGTTTCAAGAGCTCTGGACCAGATAGCCTGCCGTCTCTACCAATAACAATTTCATGCACACCTTCCCTTGCACACTTGATGGCAATAGCCGCTGCAATAAGTTTAATTGAGCTAGCATTTAGCTGCTCTGGGACAGTCCCACGAATGTCATACTCTCGAAAAATTGATTGATCAATGCTCATGATTTTATTTCATTATGTTGGCTCATTTGCCATAATAGCTGAGACTTAAAACCATAACCAACATGTTTCTTAATACTGACTCAAAATATATCTGGCTTAACGGAAGCTTTCAGCCATTTGACGACACTAAAGTACATATTTTATCTCACACCCTGCATTATGGTCTCGGAGTGTTTGAGGGTGTTAGGGCTTACGAAACAGAATCCTCTGGAGCAATTTTTAGGCTACAGGATCACACCTCGAGATTATTTGAAGCTGCAAAAAAAATTAATGTCACCATTCCATATAGTCAGGATGAGATAAATGAAGTTCAGAAAGAAGCGCTCGTTAAAAATAATCTTAAGGAAGGGTACATTAGACCAATAGTTTTTCTTGGTCATGAGTCCATGGGTCTCAGGGCCAAAGACTTAGTTTCAGTTAATGTTGCGGTTGCATGCTGGGAGTGGCCATCTTATATGGACCCTGAGGCAAGAAAAAAAGGCATCTCCATCATTAAGTCTCCATATCCCCAGATGGATAATCCCCTTTATAGTAATAATAAAATTATAGGGACCTATGTTAATTCTATTATGGCTTTGCATGATGCTTTGGCTAAAAATGCAGATGAAGCAATTCTTATTGATAAAAATGGCTTTATTTCAGAAGGCAGTGGAGAGAATCTATTTTTAGTAAAAGATTCAATTTTACACACACCTAAAACAGATTTTTGTTTAAATGGAATCACGAGACAGAGCGTGATCAAGATTGCGCAAGATCTAGGCATGGAAGTCTGTGAAACAGATTTAGCTTTTGAGGCCCTAGTAGAGGCAGATGAAGCATTTTTTTCAGGAACAGCTGTTGAAATTACCCCGATTACTAAAGTCAATGAAACGGTTATAGGGAATGGATTTATAGGTCCTTTAACAGAATTACTGCAGTCTAAATACTCTGAAATTATTTGTGGACGCGACGATCGCTATTCAGAATGGCTCACTGTCATCTAGCTGCTCTCGTATTTTGAAAAAACTCAATATTGCTTTGCTAAGCTATAGAAGTGCTCCTTTTGGAGGCGGTCAGGGTGTTTTTGTCTATGAATTATCCAAGGCTCTTCATGCGCTAGGTCACAAAGTGGATGTTATATCCGGTCCACCATACCCCAATCTAGATCCCGTGATTGAGCTTACTAGCTTGCCAGGATTAGATTTATTTAGCACCTTTAACTTTAGAGAAAGGTGTGAATTATTTTTTCACAAAAAAAGAAAGAATCTTGATGATTACTATGAATTTCTTTCTGTGCTGTTAGGCAACTTTCCTGAGCTTGAAACCTTTGGTCGCAGAGCGAAAGACTTGCTCAAGACAAATGATTATGATGTGATTATTGACAATCAATCGATTAGCTTTGGCATGCTTGATCTGCAAAAGCACACTCCGCTCATAGAGGTAATTCATCATCCTATTACTAAGGATTATGAATACGACATGAAGTTTTCAAAGGGTATCCTGCAAAAGCTCTCAAAGTTTCAGTGGTTTTCTTTTTTACGAATGCAAAAAAAAGTTGCTAAACAAATAGCGCTTATCGTCACTCCGTCACAAAACTCCAGAACAGATATTGCAAAGGATTTCTCTGTTCCCATTTCTAGAATTTCCGTCATACACAATGGAATTGATTTTCATATCTTTAAGCCAATGCTTGAGATTGATAGGATCCCTCACAAGCTCATCACTACGGCAAGTGCAGATGTGCCACTCAAAGGTTTAGATTATTCATTAGAGGCAATGGTTAAGCTCAAAGCTCGATATCCAGAGATACAATTAACTGTTATTGGCGCTCCTCGAGCTGGTGGTCATACAGAGAGATTGATCAAACTACTTCAATTAGAAAGTAGCGTAACTTTCAAAAGCAATTTAACGCGCAAAGAAATAGCAGAGGAATATGCTTCGAGCTCCGCCGCAATTGTTAGCTCCCTTTATGAGGGATTTGGATTTCCGGTGGGTGAGGCAATGGCATGCGCGATTCCTTTGGTTGCTACAAATGTTGCCTCAATTCCAGAGATCACAGGTTGCTATGCTCAACTTATTCCCGATCAATGCCCAACTGCAATTACCGAAGCTGTAACAAATATTTTTTCTTTTACTGATAAATTTCAAGAAAAAGCTACTGATGGCAGACAGCATATAATAGATAATTTTAACTGGGATAATATAGCTAAGTCTTATGAGGTACTGATACAGGATGCCATTGAGAGTTTTAAAAAATGCTAACTTTTAATTTTAATAAACTGAATCTTTTACCTGGTTCTAAAATTCTTGATGTAGGCTGCGGTGAGGGAAGGCATATTTTTGGCTCTCTGCAAAACTTTAAAGATGTTTATTGTGTTGGGTACGATCAAGATATCCCATCTTTAAATATTTGCAATGATGGCTTAGAGTTTTTTAAAGAACTAGATACTGGCTCTACAATTTTTGTTCAGGGATCCGTCTACACCCTTCCATTTGAAGACAATAGCTTTGACTTAGTTTTTTGCTCTGAAGTATTAGAGCATTTGGAAAACTACGATCATGCCATTCAAGAGATCTATAGAGTCCTAAAGCCTGGTGGATTTTTTCTTCCAAGCGTCCCATCATTTTGGCCTGAAAAAATTTGTTGGATGCTCTCTAAGGGCTATCAAAATATGCCAGGAGGCCACGTCAGAATTTTTAAAAAACAACAAGTGATCAGTGAGATTTCTTTGCATGGTTTTGCATATCAGAATTCAGAAAGATTCCATGGTCTGCACAGTGCTTATTGGTGGCTCAGGTGTATCTTTTGGAATACCCAAGATTCCAATCTGATTGTTAAGATATACAAAAGATTTCTGGAGTATCAAATTCTGCAGAACCCAAGATGGCTTGGTGTGCTGGAGAGATTTCTGAATCCGCTGTTTGGAAAAAGTATAGCTTTTTATTTTAAAAAGTTATGACTGCATTCCCAAACCATTCCTCCATTGAGCCCACCTCACTCGCGGGTCTTCAACACCTAGGAAAGTACCTTGCATCAATACAACTTGAGTCGGGCGCCATCCCAGGAAATAAGGATGGATCTCATGATCCTTGGGATCATTTAGAGGCTGTTATGGGGTTAACGACTCTTGGGTTTAGGAGTGAAGCAGAGCTTGGCTTGAAATGGATGAGAGCCCATCAAAATTCAGATGGCAGTTGGTGTAATAAATATTTAGATACAACAGTTCTTGAAGGCAACAAACAGACAAATTTTTCTACATATCTAGCAGTAGCAGTTTGGCATTTCTATCTTATTTACCAAGATCAAAAGCTTTTATCCTTGCACTGGGAATCGATTGTTAAAGGCATTAACTTTGCATTATCTATGCAGGAGCCTCATGGAGCTATTTCATGGAATCTTGATGAGGATGGTATCGTTGAGAATGATTACCTGCTAACGGGATGCAGTTCTATCGCAAAGAGCATTGAGTGTGGCATAGCTATTAGCAAGGTATTACAAAAAGATACTGAGACTGATGCATGGCAAGAAGCACATGCACAATTGCTACTTGCAATTAATAGCCCAGAAGGCATCTTTGATAAAACAAAAGATCGTAGTCGCTTCTCCATGGACTGGTATTACCCAATTCTTGCAGGAGTCAGCGATCCAGCAACCATTGCAAGGTTAACCAATCAGCTCAAGCAAAATTTTTGGATTGAGGGGCTTGGAATAAAATGTGTTTCTGATGAGCCATGGGTTACTGTGGCTGAAACTAGTGAATGTTCACTTGCATTATTGAAGCTCGGTGAGCATGCTTTTGCAGAAGAGTTGCTATTAAATGCTATCTCTATAGTTAATGAGGACAACATCCCCTACATGGGTTTTCAATATGAAGAGGGAATCTACTGGCCCGATGAAACTCCTTCTTGGACATCAGCAGCATGTATCCTAGCAGCAGATGCAAATTATCAGCTTACTGGTGCATCTAACCTTTTTATTTCCACTCAAGCCTAAGCTTTAGTTAGACACACGATTGTGTCAACTCTTTCATGCAGCACAAAACCTTCTTTTAAAGCTTTTTGATAGATCAAGTATGGTGCCTGGCCTCCTTCTTCTGGGTTCTCGTAAATATCATGTATGACGAGGCCGCCTTGAGGTACAAGTTTTTTATGCCAATTTTGATAATCATTTTCAGCAGAGACCTCAGTGTGGCTACCATCAATGAAGAGCAAGCCCAAAGGAATAGTCCAAATAGGAGCAATTTTATTAGCGTCTACGATAATTGGAACAATCCAGTTACTTTCATTAAAACCATTTAGATTAAATTGCATTAAAGGAACTGTATTTACTCTATCAAGTGATGCATCAAAGATATCTGGATCAAAATACTCTTGCCCAGTTTGGTGCTCTTCTGAGCCTTTATGATGATCTAACGTAAAGACGAGCTGATCATTTCTTGAAGTACCAGATGCCATATACAGCGCAGATTTACCTCCAAAAGTACCTATTTCAAGAGCGGGACCAAAAACAGAAAATTTTTCTGCCCATTTTGATAGTGCAGCTCCTTCGTGTTGAGGCATAAAACCCTTTAAAGAATTTATTTGATCAAGACTCATGCTATCTCCCTGTTTTATAAAATGCTTTTCCAAGAGTGGATTTAAATCTTCTATGCGCCCAAAGATACTCTGCTGGATGCGTTGTAATTTTTGCTTCCATTAAATTATTAATCTTTTGACTTAACTCATCCGGCGTTAGATCCGCAGGATCAATAGAGGACATTTCCAATACTAACTCATGCTGATCATAGTAAGAGTTAAGAAATAAAAGATTGCAGTTGGTCAGTGCAAGAATTTTTGCTGCAGTTGTGATGGTTGCAGCTTCCTGATTAAAAAAGCGTAACTTGCTGGAGTGGGTCCAACCATAATCTTGATCAATGGCATAGAGCACATTTTTACCTCCTTTAAGCCACTTCATAAATTTTCTTGGATTATTCTTATTTGCAGTATCCTTGATGCTTGATAGCCTGCCATTGGTCTGTAAAGAATCCATTTCTGATGAATTATGAGATCTTGCGACTCCATACACCTCTGCATGCATCGCTAGAAGTCTTGCATCCAACTCTAGGTGTTGAGAATGCTTAAAAAAGATAAGATTACCTTGGTTATTGAGTGAATTTAAATGCTCTAGTCCATCAAGGCGATAGCTAATGGAAGCCTTGATTTTTTTATTGCTCCAAAACCAAGCAACCCCAGTATCGAGAATTGAGAGCCCTAAAAAGAAAAAATTAGCTTTTAAAAGCTTTACTTTTTTATGAGATGTTAAGGAGGGCATGCATGCATTGATATTAGCAGCAGCGATTCTCCTTCTATCTTTAGCTAGCAAATAAACCAAAGCACCTATTACAACAGCTATTCTTTGGTGCCAACTTCTTGGCAGAGAACAAAGCGCTTTCCAGCAGGCTGTGATGATTCGCACGATATTAGTTTCAACTCTTAAAAATTAAAGGATGTATTATTACATTAATTATTTATACAAATATTATGAAATCTATAATTTATAATTTGCTTACCGCATTGCTTGTTCCAGCAATGGCAGTTCGCATTCTATTTAGAAGCTTTTCAGATAAAGATTATCGAACAGATTTCATTCATAGGTTGGGCTTTGGCTATCCTCACTTAAAGTCTAATGGCCATAAAGAGTTAATTTGGTTTCATGCCGTAAGCCTTGGTGAAGTTATTGGTTCCCAGCAAATAGTACAATCTCTATTAGGTAGATTTGATCTAGTTTTAACCGTCAGCACACCGACAGGTCTTCGCAAAGCTCAGGAAATATTTGGAGATGATGTCACGATCGTTTATGCGCCATGGGATTTTATTTTTTTTGTGAAAAGGTTTTTTAATTTTTACTCTCCTACTGCAGTAGCAATCTTTGAAACCGAGATATGGCCATCTATGATTTCGGTTGCCTGCTCTCAAAGAATCCCGGTCTATCTTTTGAATGGTCGGCTTAGTGCACGATCGTATAAAACATACAAGTCTGGTCAATGGCTTTTTGGAGAAACTTTTCAACAGTTGAGCTATGTTTTTGTCCAGTCACAAAAGCATTGTGATAGGTTTGTTGACCTTGGTGTCCCTAGAAGTAGATTGCAGATCGCCGGCTCATCAAAATTTGATTTACCAGCATTAAACACAAAACCGGTCTCCCTCCCTCCATATGTTCTTGCTGCAAGCACGCATGCTGGTGAAGACGAGATGATCCTAAGATCTTTTAAAGTTTTGCAAAGTATTTCAAGTTTAAAGCTATGTATTTGTCCAAGACACCCAGATAGATCACTCTCCATTTTGGCACTTGCATTGAAAATGGGGTTTAAGGTCTCCTTGTATTCAAACTTGGCTGAAGATAGTTTTGATGTTTGTATTGTTGACAGTATTGGACGCCTATCAGACTTTTATACCAATGCTGAAGTTGCTTTTGTAGGGGGTAGTTTAATACCCCATGGAGGGCATAATCTAATTGAGCCAGCAGCTGCGGGTACACCGATATTAGTTGGTCCACATACCTTTAACTTTGAAGATATTGTAGAGGAATTTGTTGCCGCTGAAGCCTGTATTCAGGTAGCTACTGAAGAGGAATTTTGCGTAAATCTGCAAAAACTGACAATTGATAATGCTCTTGCTCAAACGCTTGCATCCAATGCAACTCAGCTTATTAATGGCAAAAAAGGCTCAACCAAGGTCCAGGTGTCTTATATAATAAAAGCTATAGGAGCATTAAATTGAAACTGATCACAGCAATTATCAAGCCATTTAAATTAGAAGAAGTCAGGCAGGCATTAGATGCAATTGGTGTCACTGGCATGACCATTACTGAAGTCAAAGGCTTTGGAAGGCAAAAAGGACATACTGAATTGTATCGGGGGGCTGAGTACGTCATTGATTTTTTGCCAAAAATTAAAATTGAAATTGCGGTTTCCTCTGATCAACAGGATATCGTCATCAACGCGATAACAAAAAGTGCTGGAACTGGAAAAATTGGTGATGGAAAAATCTTTGTCTCATCTTTGGAGACAGTCATTAGAATTAGAACCGGCGAAGTAGATCAAGATGCTATATAGCGATTAACGTTTGTCTGCTCCCAAGCTACCAGTTATATTTCTATTAGGCCCTACAGCCTCTGGTAAGACTGATTGGGCCATTCACTGGCATCAAATACTCCCGAATATTGAAATAATCAGCGTTGATTCAGTGATGATTTACCGCGGCTGTGATATTGGATCTGCAAAACCTTCACAGGAATTACTAGAGCACCATCCCCATCATTTAATCAATGCAGCATCTTTAAGTGAGGTGTTCACTGTTGCTGATTTTTACAGAGAGGCAAGGCGTTTAATTGATGAGATTCATCAGCGTCAAAAAATACCCTTGTTGGTTGGAGGTTCAATGATGTATTTTAATGTGCTTAAAAAAGGCATGAGCGTCCTCCCAGAATCTGATGCAGCATTGAGGCTAGATTTAGAAAATTCAGCTCTTCATTCAGGCACTTCATATCTATACAAAGAGCTACTTAACATCGATCCTATTGCAGCCCAAGAAATAAAATCAAATGATAAACAGCGAATTATTCGTGCCATAGAAGTTAATAAGCTGTCAGGAAAAACATTGCAGGAAAATCTTCAGAGCAACCCTGCAGTGTTATTAAGCAGTCAATACACCTTGCATGAACTTGCAATTCACCCTCAAGATCGTACCTCACTTCATCAGCGAATAGAGAGCCGTCAGAAACAGTTAATCGCTTCTGGTCTTTTGGAGGAGGTGGAGCAACTGAACCTTTCCTATCCAACATCTCATGATCATCCAGCAATGAGAGCTGTCAATTACAGTCAAGCACTCCAAGTAATCAAAGGAACACTTCCTGCTGATGAGTTATTTGAGAGGTCGCTTTATGCTACTCGTCAGCTTGCTAAAAGGCAGCACACTTGGCTTCGTAGCTGGGAAAATCTGCATAATTTTGATGTCTCTGAATTAGAAGCAGCAACTAATACTTTAAAAAACCTACTTAATTTACGTTAAAACATTTAAATCTGGGGATTTGCCCCCAAAAAGAAACTATAATAATTTTATATAATTTATAGGTACTACATGAACTGGGACAACCAAAATAATCAAGATCCATGGGGCAGAAAAAACCAAGAAGAGGTTACCTTTGATGATCTAATTAAGAAATTTTCTGAACTCTTTTCTAACTCCAAGGAATCAAAGCCAAACGGCTCTGATGGAGGCGGAAGCAGTGGTGGTGGATTCAATTTCTTATCTAAGAAAAACATTAGTTACGGCATCTTTGGCCTTCTTGTGCTTTATGCGAGCATGAGTGTCTATCAGCTAGATTCTCCAGAGCGCGCAGTGGTTTTAAGATTTGGTGAGTACAACAGAGAAGCGGGCGAAGGTCTGAATTTCATGATCCCTGGTGTGGAAGAGAAATTTGTTGAAAATGTTGCCTTAACTCGAAGATATTCCCAAACATCTAACATGCTAACCAAGGATGAGAATTTGGTGGATGTGACTGTATCGGTCCAATACCGAATTAAGAATTTACAAGACTTTGTATTAAAGGTAAGTGATCCCGAGCAAAGCTTAAGAGAAGCAACTGGAAGTTCATTGCGTCATGTTGTTGGTGATAATACGCTTGAAGAAACTCTAACCACAGGTCGTGAAACTATTGCTCAGGATGTTGGTTCTAGATTACAGAGCTACCTTGATTTATATCAAACAGGACTAGTAGTTCAGCAAGTGAATATTGAAAAAACTGATCCACCTTCAGCTGTAAAAGCTTCCTTTGATGACGTTGTGGCTGCCCGAGAAGACAAGGTTAAACTTCAAAATGAAGCAGAGAGATACGGTCTATCTATTGTTCCTGAGGCGAGAGGACGTGCGTTTGCAAGAGTCCAGGCTGCAGAAGCATACAGAGAAGAGGTGGTTGCCAATGCCGAAGGTGAAGCATCAAGATTTGATCAGCTTCTAACCGAGTATCAAAAAGCACCCAAGGTCACAAGAGATCGTCTTTACATAGATGCAATGCAGAGCTTGTACAGCAACTCAACAAAGGTGATGGTTGACGTGGAGGGTGGCAATAACCTTATGTATTTACCACTAGATAAAATTATTCAGCAGAACAAATCAGAGGAGGACAAATAATGTCTAAGAGTTTAAACATTTTAGTGTTGGCGGGACTTATTCTTGCCCTGGTATTAAATAGTCTTTTTGTCATTGATGAAAAAGAAGATGGGATTGTGTTCCAGTTTGGT
>ENA-OSJC01000423-OSJC01000423.1-marine-metagenome-genome-assembly--contig:-NODE-423-length-41698-cov-9.018885_pt1 | contig 41698 bp, 63 predicted proteins | sample MGYA00237885_ERZ534234 | MGnify/ENA primary metagenome ERZ534234 (study PRJEB26413, sample SAMN06343907) | marine metagenome | isolation source: coastal waters | place: Atlantic Ocean: West Antarctic... | reverse complement strand
CTTACCTAATATAGTGCTTGTAGTAGAAATAGCACCATCGGATGCAATCGAACCTACATCGGTAATATTACCACTTGCATCTATATCAAAATTAGTTGTAATAGCACCTGTTGCTGCTGTTACTGTAATTTGTTCAAAACCACCTTCGGACCTGATTGGACCGCTGAATGTTGAATTCGCCATAATTTCCTCCTAAGGAAATAAGCTCTATCATCTTGGCTTGTCTGCTAGGTCAGTTGATAGAACAAGTTAATTAATCCTAGATTTTAATGATATACCCATCTTCATAAAAAAGAAAGGGAGCCGAAGCTCCCTTTAGTTTGTTCAAGTTAATGAACTACGCTCCTGGAGAACCATAGATTCCACGCCAGTCACTAAAGCCGAAAGAGTATCTCTCTCTAGCTTTGTATCTAACGTTTCCAGTCTCAAAGTCACCTTCCATGCCTGTTGACATAGGAGATCTAACGAAATGTTTAAGTCCGTTAGGTGCATCAGTTTTGATAAAGAATGCATCTGTGTCAGTCAAGTAATGATTAACAACATATCCTTCAGGGAGCATTCCCATGTTTTTCAATGCGTTAATGTCATTATCAGAAGTACCAACTCTACCTGCAGTTTTTAATACTCTCTCAGCTACAAATTGTAGTTGAGGTGGTATTATTAGCTTCCTTGCTTGAACATTTACTTTAATGCCTCTTTCATCAGTGAACTGAGATATGTCGATCATCGCGTTCTCTAATGAAGTTTCATTTAAGTCAGCTGCTACGCTTGGCTCATTCGACTGATCTCCACCTGATAAGGTAGGGTGATCAGCTGCCATAAGTGCTTTTCCGTCTCCTCCTGGGAAGGAGTTTGAAAAGCCATTATTTAATACGTTTGCTGCTTTTACTTGCTTAGTAGTCGCCATTGATCTAGCTAAAGCTTTTGTGTATCTTGAAGAAAGACTGTCATAAAGGTTGTCCTCTATTGCTTCTTCTGTCAACGCAAATGCTAAAGCTACAGTTTCGTGGCTGTACCTTGCTGTGAAAGTTTCTTGTGCAGTATCATAAGTTACAGATGCACCCTCGCCTTTGACGGGAGCTTGTCCAAAACCTGATAACATTACTTCTTCCTCAAACGCTCTATCTGAATTTTCTGTATCAAAAATTTCAGTATGTTCGTTTTCGTATCTGTCGTACTCAAGACCAAAAAGTGCATTTAGTCCTGGTTCGAGTTCTTTTACTAATTGAGCTCTATTTATTGCCATTTTAAATTACCTTTTAGCTATTGCCGAAGACAGAAGCTGGGAACGTCACATAAACTCTAGCGTGTTGCCCAATGGTATTATTTGGCTTATCTGGGAAGCCTACCACTGTTGCAATGCCACTAGAAGTTGTAGTTGTTACACCTTCTTTTGATCGACCATTGTTTGTATTCCCTGCTGTAGTACTAATCGTATTTGTTGTACCGATTGATGCTTGTGTAGGAGTCCCAGTTGACTGAGCCTCGTAAACAATATCAGGATCGGAATAAACAAATGCTTTAGCATTCGCAGAACCTAAAGTCACAACATCCGCTGTCCAAGTGTTTGAAAAAACAATTGAACCGTCTGCTGCTTGGAATTCTACACCGTAAAATACGCCAAGTGGGGTGCCTGTAGCAGTCCCTTGTATAACCAAACCACTCGCTAGATTTACTACGTCGCCTGAAAAGATCGAGGCATCTGTAGCACTTGCTATCGCAAATTCTGAAGGTCGGATTGTACCACCTGACATATGATAAGCTGGTGTGAATCCATCTGGGGCGTTTGTATTAGCCATTTTTATTCACCTTATATAAAATATAATTTTATTAAAGTCCTTAACCTAAGTTAAGAACCACCTTTACCAAATGTAACCTTGGATGATCTACTAGGTGTACTAATAGGCATCACTTGATTACTTTCTCGCATAAGATCATTATCAACTGCTTGAATCTGTTGGTCGGCAACGTTTTGATAGTATGCCCTCCTTTCATCAACAGTCTCCTTGGGGATCTTAGCTAGAATTAAGCCACCAACTCCTATGACACCAGCATGTTTACCATCATCAACAGTAGGAGCTTCAAAATCGGGGTGATCTTCAGCTCTTACGGGTTCCCAACCTTCACGAATACGTTTCGACATATTCGCTGGGTCGCTTTGCCCTATCATTGATTCTCGTATCCATCTGTATACATATCCCTGCGGTGGGGTAGGGGCGTCTAATAAAGACGGGGGTTGCCAAGGTTTACGGCGAGATACTGTATCTCGACTTTCAGCAGATCGTGGAGTACGATCTGAGTTTGTAGTGTTTTTTTCATCTACCATTTTTTACTCCTTAATATGCTTAGCATATTCTTCTAGTGGCACGCCTAGTCTTTTAGCTATCGCTACTTGACTCGGTGTGAGTTTTATAGTTCTACGTGAACGAGCTCTTGTAGTTCCAACACCTTTGCTAGAACCAGCTACTGTCTCTCTCACCTCTTTTTGAGTTTTCCCTAATTTATGAGGGAACGACTCAGCAAGTCTTTTATCTACTTCTTTATAATAATCATCCGAAGTAGGATCATAACCTTCACCTTCTGTGAGCTGTCTATGGAACGCAAAAGCTGCAGTTGTCATAGCTAGGTCATCCCCAAACCAATCATTTTTATCTGCCCAAGCTTTCGCTTTTGGATCAGGCTTTGGAGCCTGTTGTCGGGCAGGTTGTTGATTCCATTGAGGAGCAACCTGTTGCTCTACCTGAGTAGCTTCTTGTTGAGTTTCAGTTTGAGTAGGTCTTACCCTTTTCAAACTTTCTTCCTCTACTGCCAGCTTAGCAAGACTCTTTTGAGATTCCATTAAAGCGTCTGTATCTCCTGATTCATACGCCTTCTTGTAACTCTCTTGTGCCTGGTTTAGCTGAGAAGTAACTCTGGTACTATATTCATCATATAGGTTCTGATCTGTTTTTGAAAGTTTATTTTTCGTTTTATTTAATTCGTCCTGAACAGATTGGGCATAGTCTATTGCTGCCTGCTCTCTTCTTTCTGATTCCCTGACCTTATAAGTCAGTTTGTTGATACGTTTTTTAACACCTTCACTGTAGTCTTCAATCTCCTCTTCTTGATCGGATTTAGCAACTACTTCTTCTACAATTTCGGTTCCAGTATCCTCGTTTTCACTCTCAGGGAGTTCAACTTCTGTACCTTCATCTTCTTCTTCTATCGACTGCATAGCTTCTGCCATGATTTTCTCCTTATGTGCGTAATGAAATTAAGCTGATTGTATGTCTTCAGGGTTGGAGACAACAGCTAGTATTTCATCATCGTTTAATAAACGCAGTTCACCACCCTCAATTTTGAGTCTGGCTCCTGCATACCTGCCAAATATCACCCAGTCTCTAACCTGACACCATGCCCCTTCAGGGAATTTATTCCCATCACGGTAAGCGTCTGGACCAAGTGCTACCACAAACCCAACATTAGTACCAATGCGTTCTTTTTCTAATACTGAGTCTGCTAGATAAATACCGCCTTTAGTCTTTTGTTTCGGACTAAAAGGTAGTATTAATATTCTGTATCCCGTTGGTTTGGGAAGTTTTGATTGTAGTTCTTCATCTTCATGTACAGTTTCAGGTGTAACACTAGGTGCTTTTTCCTCTGGTGCAATGAATCTTTCTACTTTGTTGGGTATTGGTTCTCCGCCTGAACCGAAGGCATCTATTTTTTTCGACATTATTCTTCATTATCCTTGTGCAGGTCTTTTAGTAGTGAGAGAGTAAACGACAGACCTGTAATTTCGCCTACTATCTTTTGGTAACCTTCAAAATTTTGAACACCGCCACCAGCAAGGGCATCTTTTAGTTGCTCTTGTCTTTCTATAATCTGTTTACGTAACTTATCTAACATTCAATTATTTTTTCCTTGACTTCGCACCCGAACACTTCCAACGCTTACGTGATAAATTGTTAGGGGTATTAGGATCATTCTTTTTCTTTTTAGAAAGTCCTTTCTTTATACCCAAACTCCTCGCACAATAAGAATCACCTTTAGATGTTCCTGGTTTAACTCTTGGTCCACCACCTTTGGCTTTCCCTGCTTGCCCGTAACTAACTTTTTTACCAGATTTAGTTACCTTAACCTTTGCTTTACCTTTTCTTGGACTAGCCATGATGATTAGCTCTTCTACGGTTAGCATTACCCGCTACCACAGAACCGCCTTTGTGCATCATTTTAAAATCTTTCCCAGATATTTTACCATCTTTGTTTTTGTCTAGTTTTTTCTGACCACCGTGTAGTTCTCCACCGTGTGATTTCTTAGCAGTTTTTGCAGCGTCTTTAAAATTTTGTGCTGTTGGTGCACCTTTTGATCCAACCTTTCTCATTTTTTCACCTGAGCCTGCTGCTATTCTTTTACGTTTTGCTTCTATATTCGCGTATAGTCCTGGAGGTTTAGCCATTATTTATTATACCCTTTGCCTTGTGTTGCTGCTCCGCAACCTCTAGCCATACCTCTTTCAGCTTTACCACCGTCCATCATTTTAGCAACGGGCATTCCACTGTCCATCATCTGAGTAACTGGCATTCCACCATTCATCATTTTGGCTTTGCCTCCGTCAGTCATTTTCTTCTTCTTTTCACCGCCACGGTTCATTTTCTGCATGCCTCTATTCATTATGGTCTCCTTAAATGTTTTTTAGTGTCAGTCATTGAACTTCCACCCTTGTTCATATTCTTCATCTTTGAATTTTTCATTATAGAACCGTCAGGCATTTTATGATAACCTTTAGGAACTTCCCCACCGTTTCTCATACGTCTACGATTAGCGTTACCGCCCATCATCTCTTCAAAATTTGCTTTATTTAACATTACACACCTTTAGTTTTATTATCAGAATCTCTGACGTCTTTTAGTATATCACGATAATCCTTACGCATTAGACCTTTTTCTTTTATAAGAGAATCTTCTCTTTGTTGGGCTATTTTCATTTCGGCTATCGCTTCGGTTGACTGCTGTTTCATCATGTCTACTTCAGCTTTCATTTGATCGCTTTGTGCTTTCTGTTGTATCTCAGCTTGTTTCAATTCTACCAGAGGTTGAGTCTGTGCTGCTTGTGCTTGTATTTGCTGTGCTTCTATTAGAGCTTGTTCTTGACCAGTTACTTGTTGAGTAGCTTGTGCTGCTTGTGCTGCGATCTGATTCATTATTTCTGGAGGCATTTCACCTTCACCCATTTGTGGTAACGGTTGACCTAGTACTTGTTCAATCTGTTGTCTATACTTCATAGCTTGATGCTCTTGTATATTAGCTTGAACTGCGATAGTCGCACTTTGATTCTGTTGTACCATAGGATTCTGTAAGAATGCTGTATGACTAGCAATATACGCATCGTGGTTTTGAAAAACGTAAGCTTGTATAGGTTGACCAGTTAAAGCAGATTGCTGCTCTGTTATAGGGTCACGGGCTGGAACTTCCGCTTGAGGAGGTAAAAGACCATCAATATTCTTAACTTCTAAAGCTTCGTACATACGACGGTAAGCTTCACGTAAATCGTGTATTTCAGGTGCTGCTCTAGCCATTTCTAGCTCTTGTTGGGCTAACATTACCCTTTGAGCCATACTGAAGATATTAGGGTCACTAACTGGTATAATGTCTATTTTAGCGTCAAAATCAGTCGCTTTTATCTCTCTACTCGCCCCTGGGACCTCATATGGGTAAACTGGGGGTAAACTCTTAGCAAATATGTTAGCTAACATCCTAAATTCTTTCTTTTGGGCATAATGCATACGTTTATGTATAGCACTCATTACTTTAGTACCACGTTCTAACATGGCGACTGTTGTGCCTACTGGTAGCTGTTGAGAGCCTATATCACCTACATTCATGTCCGCAATTGACGCAAAACGCCTTCCAGAGTCAATAATAGTACCTAATAACTGACTTAATACGTTACTTGGCTCTTTATACGGTAAAGGCATCAGTGCATCTCTGATAATACCACCTGGAACGTCAACATCTCTAAATTCACCAGGTCTTAGTGGCTCATCTTCGCCTTGTATCCTCATTCCACGTGCTTTAAACCCTGCTGGTAGGTTACTTAGCGTACCCGCGTCAACTAATTGACGTAAAATTGATGTAGCGGACTTAGTTAGTCCTCCAATCATGTGAATTAGACCAAAACCATAGAAACCTAGTCCTGGTAGGAACTTATAGTGGGTAAAATACTCTTTTTTCCTGAATAATTCGTCTTCTGCTTCCCAATTACGACGTATAGCTAGTATTTCGCTCTGTTCTTCTAGTATAGTCACGACGTAAGGGACTGCGTAACCGTAATCTTCTTCGTCAGATAGCTCTAAATTGACGTGCATCTCTAAAACTGAGTATTCATCGTAGTCTGTCATGGATGGGGAGATACCTTGTAGCTCATCCATCTTCTCTTTTGCTTCGTTATAGTCCATATCTAGACTAGCTTCGCCTATATCAGCTTCACGGTATGTTCCGTTCATCTGTAATTTCTTTAAATCATTGCCTGTCATAGTCATAGAATGAGTAAAACGTGGGCTAGTCTCTAAATCTACAGTTTCATAAGCTACTACTAAGTTTTCAGCTTTAACTAAACGGCTGGTAGCTCTACCTAATAGGTTATCGTAATAAATCTTTTTAAATGCACTACCCGCTAAAGGTAGATAGAATAATAAACTGTCCATCTCAGGGTCATACTCTTTCATGACCTCAGTGATTTGATAGTTCATGAATTCTTTAACACGCTGGTTTTGGTCAGTAACTTCTGGAGTTTCGGCTCCCATGATTCTAGTTTTTACTGGACCACCAGGAGGTAGTAACTCTTTATATGATTGTGCTTGGAACTGGGTTACGGCTTCAGCCAATAATGGATGATGTACGCCTGTAGCTCCTGGGAATGGATCTTCCCTTTCCTCTGTTTTAATACCTAGTAAGTCTAGACCATTAGTAAAGGTATCAAGCCAGTCCTGTCGGGATTCTTTATCTGAATCGTACGCTTCTAAAAGTTCACTAGCTAGTGTGGATAAATCTGAGGAGTCTAGTGTTTCCGCAAGATTGGCTTGATGATCTGTGATGGTTACTTCTTCTTGTTCAAACATAGGTATGACGTTGCCGTCTGCACCTATTTCAAAAGCTGAAGTCATATCGCCCTGTATATTCATTTCTTCAGGAAGCTGTACTTCCATGCCCATAGATTCTTCGGGGGCTTGACCTTGTAGCATGTCCATGATTTCTATGTCTATGCCACTATCTTGTGACATGTTTAAAGGTGGTTTTTCTATTGCCATAATTAATAATAACTTACTTTACGCTTGTAGTATAGTTCTTCATCCTCCCAATCACTTGGTAATTTAACAAACCCGCCTTGCCTAAACCTTAACATAGCTTGAGTAGTAGAGTCGACTAAATCGTCGTTGTCCCCAGCGGGGAATACCGCACACTCTTCTATAACCTCGTTAGCCCATTTAGTATCTGGTGCCCATACCATACCCGATTCAAATAGTGGGGTACTAGCATTAACTCTGGCTATCTTATCATTTCCTTTAGAAGGAGTAAAGTTTTGTACGGGTATACCTATGTTTCTTAATTCCTGGGTAAGCGGAATACCACTAGCTTTACCTTCTATAATAACTACGTCAGGGCTCCACTCATGATACTGTTCTAAAGCTACGCCTTTTAATTCAGGGAATGAGTACTTACCTTTAATACAGTCAAGTAGAATAATGTGGGCTGATCTGCCGTCGTAGAAATCAGTACCTATAGTTCCCTCTGGGTAAAATACTCCCCACGTTGTTATAGCTGAGTAATCTGCCGAGGAACTTTTTAAGAAGGCTGTGTCGTAACTTTGAATTAGATAATCGCATGTAGGTGGTTTTTCTTTTTCCCATTGCTTCCACCATTCACGTTTAATAAGTGCACCCTCTTCACTGGTTGGATTCTGCATGTACTGGGCGTGCCATTTAGGACCGCCACGTAAACTGGCTTTTACGCCTTCTAGTTCTTCTAGCTTCCAGTATTCTGGCCACAAGGGTTTACCGCTTGGTAAAATGGCTGGTAGTTCTATGACTTCCCATTGGTCAGCTTTAGGGTCACGTGCTGCGTCCCTTAATAATTTACCCGTAAGGTCGTTGATATTCCAACGCGTCATAACTATAACTATGGCACCCCCTGGCTGTAATCTCTGTCTTGGACCTGAGGTATACCAATCGTAAGTATCTTCCATGGACTTTGGGTTCATAGCGTCTTGTTCACTATGTGGGTCATCAATTATAAATAAGTCCGCTCCCCTACCGGCTAACGCTCCGCCAACACCAGCAGCATAATACTCGCCTTTTAGTTTAGGGTTACTCTTCATTTGAGTTTCCCACTTACCTGCTGCTTTTGAGTCTGGGTTAATAAGTACGTCGGGGAATATCTTTTCATAGTCCTCGGTTAACATTAAATCCCTAATCTTACGACCAAACTTAACTGCTAAATCTGCCGTGTGGGTTGCTTGTAATATCTTTAAAGCTGGGTTACGACCCACTAAATATGCGGGAAAGTAATGCGAGGCGAACTCACTTTTAGTATGACGCGGAGGCATATTGATTATAAGCCTTTTTATTTTGCCTGTTGCTATACGGTCAAAGGCGTCTGCCATCTTTTTGTGGTGAGCCCCGCCGATAAACGATGGCCATTGGTCTTTAACAAAATGCATGAATCCACTTTGACAGCGTTCTACTTTTTCTATTTGATCTAACCTTTCAGCTAGTTCTAGGTGTTCTTTTAATACTGACTCGGGTAAGTCGTTTAAATTAGAGGTCATATTTTAACGGCATACTTGCTATTCCGCCAAAGTTCATGCCCTTTGGGTTTATAACCTTATCTATAGCAGCTGCGAAATCTTTGTAATTTTGTTTGTTCGTATTATTTACATTACCGTAAGCGGTAGTTGCGTTTGGGTTATTGAATATATCGTCTTTAAAAATGTTTTGTAGCTTTTTAGTATCTGTAGTTATTTTTGTTTGAAGTACCTTGGCTGCTGCTTTTTGTTCCCCTGGGTTTAAACCTTTAAAGATATTGAATATGTTTTTCAGCTCTGGGAAAACGGCTTTATCTAAAGCTTTAGGAAACAATTTTGTTAGACCTTCTACTGGTCCCTTAAATTTTCCACCACCGCCCATCATCATGGCTGCGTCTGATAGAACACCAGGGTCAAAGGAAGAAACAAGTTCGTCTCTTGCTAGTGACTTATCTAACCTAGCCATGGCTTCGGTATCTTTTTGTTCGTTGTACGTGTCTAAAAAACCTTTATCCATTTTCTATCTCCTTGAGCTTCATTTTATACTCTTTACGTGCAGTTTGTAAAGTTTCTTTATTTTGCATAATAATACTAGGGACACTGGTCGAGTAATGTTCGTCCTCGGGGTGTGACCAAAACCACATGGCGTCTGGTTTATTGTTACTTAAATCTTCGACCATGGATATTAGATCATCGCGAATGGTCGAGGGGTGACACTTGAATAAAACCGCGTCATAGTTTTCTAAGGTCTCATAATAGATGCCTAATAGTGAGGGGTGGTACTCAAAAACAAGTAACCGACCTTGGTCAAATGACTCTAAGGAATGAGGGCATACGGGCTTTATGTGTTCAAAGTAGTCTCTCATAGGGTCTGAAAATTTGCAAAAAATTTTGGTTAGGAGACCCTAATTCTAGCTTACTTTTCCAATATGTGAAAGTCATGGCTTATGGCTCTTTAAATCTAAGCTACGGCTAAACTCACACCAGCTCCTGTATAAGGGGGGTGGGGGGTGTTTTTATGTGCCCGCGGGAGCCGAGCTGAAACCGATATAGATTTAGATATAGATATAGATATAGATCCGGGGGGGGGGTGGTGGTGGAGTCGTCGTGGTGTAGTCTCCGTGGGTCGGCTCCTGCCGGTGTGTGCCCCGCAGGGAGCTTTTTGAAGCCGACGACTATTATACTATATAAGTAAAGTAAAGTAAAGCTTTTATTTATATTGCGTGGGTCGCCCGTTAGGGCGGGGTATAAGACAAAATATGTATAGTTTATATATATATAATTAGTATACTTAATACTTTACTTTACTTACTAGACACGCTATACTAGTTATATAAGGTTTACTAGTACCGCCTTATAAACTAACTAAATTAGGTACTTAAAAAGGGGTTATTATTATTAATACTAATACTAAAACTAAACCGGCTACTAGCGTAAAACCTAGCGTAGCTAAAACTAATACGCCTTTAGCTACTATAAGGGCTAATAACTTAGTACTTACGTACGTAGTTAAAAACGGGGCTACTCACAATATTAATAGGGCTAGTAAGGTTAATACCTTTACTTACGCTAACGCGTTAGCCTTATATAAAACCCTAGGTTACGGGGGCGGGGACTTAGCTTACGACATTAAGGGCGGTAGGCTTATTAACCTTAGTTAAGGTTAGTTAGGCGGGGGGCGTAAGCCCCCTTTTTTTACGCCTATAATAAGATTATGATTATGATTACGAACAAGATCATGATCATGATGGTGCATTTTGTTGGTGTCTTTGTCTTTGTGTCTTTGTCTTTGTGTCTTTGTCTTTGCGAGCGATAGCGAGCAGAATTCCATGGACGATGGTTTATCGGGGGGGGGGTGGTGCTGCTGCTCCTCCTAATGCTCTGTGTGCCCCGCAGGGAACATTATGTATGGTTTTTATATATATCTTTTATATACTTCTTTTTAAATAATACTTTACTTTACTTTACTTCTACGCTATAATTATTATACTGTTTAGGTAATAAGGCGTCTAATCAGTGTTTAACTAATAGCCTTACGGAAAATTGTATAATGAAAAATACTAAAACTAAATCCGCTATTGCGGTAACTCCTAAAGTATCTCCTCAGGTACTTCAATATATGCCTGGTATAGCTAGGGCAGAACACAATATCAAGCGTGCTAAGGCGGTTCGCGGTATGTCTGTTGAATCTGCGTTAGCTCACTATGCTACTATATATCCTAAAGGTGCTCAAACTCACCTTAACTACGATATTTCAAAAGGTAGTTTAGTCCTCAAGTAAGGGCTAGGGTTGGGGGGCTACGGCTCCCCTTTTTTGTACCTATAATAAGAGATCATGATCATGATCCATGGTGCATATATAGTGTGTCTTTGTCTTTGGATCGTGATCATGATCCGGAACATCTAGATCGTGATCTGTGGACGATGGATCGTATTGCCATATTGGCTGTGTCTTTGGTTTTTGTGTCTTCAACCATGGTTCATGGTCAATTGTTAATAGCCGTAGGTTTTTGGTTCGTGTGTCTTAGCCTATGGTTTCTTAGTTGTCACTATATAGGTTATAGTGGAGAGGTCTATTACTTCGTTAGTTTCTGTTATATGCTTTATCTCTGGTAGTACCATTAACCACCCATTCACTACCCTATTACCTTCACCATACTAATAGGCTCATAATAGGGTAGCCAATAACCTAGTAAGAAGGACTAACTACAGCTTCCTAGAAGGTTAGCTATTAGCATATTAGCTAATAGTCTTGAAATGTGAAAAAACTTTTATGGTTTTTCCACAGTAGTATATAAGTAACAGCTTAAGCCATTCTCAATTTACTTAAATCTATATCACCTTTAAGGTTAGGTGCGCAATTGTAACACACAGCCTCGCCTTCATCACAGCCACTCTCGTGGTAGTAGGTTGCTCCTCTTGCGTAATAGCTTTTAACCCAGTACTCACCACAAGGTAAACTAGGACAAGATTTTTCTTGGTCTAATAAATACTCTTTAAAAATTACAGTATCACATTCATCACAGTTAGTATTTTTCATAATTTATTCCTTTTATATTAGTTATTAACTAAGGTAATTATACTAATGATCAATAACATGGTATAGCATAGTCAAATTAATCAAATAGTTTAATACTATATAAGTTCTCTAAAGCGTAGCCTAAACTGCCAGTATAATCAGGACCATCTCCCTCAAACCATTCACCACCATGATACTTTTTAAGTACTTCATTATTTACTATTTTGACATTGAAGCATTCACCATAAGTAGTTGAGTTTTCCATAATGTCGAGTAGCTTTTTATTAGGACCACCTTGGTCTTCTACAATATCTATTAAATCAAATTTATTCATATTTATTTATTCCACTAAGTATTTATTAACTAAGGTAATTTTAACGCTGATCAAATACATAGTATAGCATAGCTTAATCCCAACTCTCAGTGAGACAACGATGAAATAACTCTACACCATACTCGTACAACTCTTGGTCGGTGAATATTTTATTACGTATAATATTCACACCCGCATTATCATAAGCCCCACTGGTCTCGTGAAAAGTATTAACGCCATCGTTCCAGAACTCGAGGTAATCACCAGTACGGTTTTTACGCAGTGGTGCGGGGTATTTAAGGGTTAGTTGATGCTTGTGGTCACCATTTTCTTCTCTGATTAATTCCCAATCTGAAGGAAGCTCCGCCCAGGGAAATTTAGTTACCCATTCGTCAAATGTTCCGTATTTCATAATACCCATAAAGCAACCACACTGAGTAGTAACGCTATTGGTTTTAGTACAAACCAGCTAAACCATTCTAGACCGTGCATATTCCTGAAGTATTCTTTAGTAGTAATTCTCATAGTAACCCCTAGTAGTTGATAGGGGTAGAGGCAGTATTGTACATATCCCATAGGGCTTCAGTCATGTCTAAGGTACTAGTGAAACTTTCACTATTTAAACGGGTGACAAACTGCCCACCGAAAGAATTTTTACCGTATACACTATGCCACAAGGCTTTACGCTTATGAAAATATAACCCATCTGTTTTTAAAGTTAGGTAAAGATTACTCTCTACCTGCTTAGTACCTTCTGTTTTTATTAGTTCTGACATAATAACTTCTCCTTTATATTATTTATTATAAGTAAAGTATAATAAACATTATAAGGATGGTATAGCATAGTCTAAAAGTATTTAAGCCCTACCATCTCGTGTATTATAAGAATCATCAACGTACCTATAATCTTCGGCAAATAATTCATGAGCCACAGCCCTAAGTTGCATCGGAGTAAACTCACCTTTAACTACCGACCAGTGATGAGCCTCAAAGCCACCGTCAACATGAGCGTAAGTAAACCACTTAGGATCTTTATTACTACCTTTATTGAAGTCGTAAAAATTGATAGCTATACGATGCGTTTTATAAGGACCCAGCAGTAACACGTTAAGTTCTTTAGGGTATTTGATAGTGAATAAATACCCACTATCATCAGCCAAGGGGCGATCATCAGGGGCGCATTCTTCAAAATCTTCGGCTTTTACATTCTCGTTATTCATATTAATTCCTATTATATTATTTATTAATAACCTATTTTACTAAGCATTTAATACATGGTATAGCATAGTCAACTAATACCATACGCACATAACAGCTTTACGTTCGCTCGCTACCTTAAGCAAGGTCATTAGGTCATGCACCTCTCTATAGGTATATTCTTCTTCGTAAGGGGAATACTCACCTTTAGTTTGGTAAACTATTGTGTCATCATCCATGGTTTCTTTAGTAACTCCTACAATTTCTTTAACGGCTTGTAATAAATCACTGAGTAAAGTAGCTTGTTCTTTCAGTTTATCACTGGGTATATAACTGTCTTCGTCTTGTTCGATATACCATGTATGTTCTCCGCTACTAAGTTCCTGTATTAAGGGTTCATACACTTTACCCCTAAACGAGCCGTCACAACCAATACCACTAAACATACCGCCACATAAACTAATGTCTTTTATACGCTCGTCATCTTCGCTAGTAAAACTTTTATCACGGTCGTTACCGTGTACAATATAACAATCTAATCCCATATTAAAACTCCTCGTTTAGTATTCTTTTAACTTCTTCAAAGTCATCATTTTTCACAGCTTCTAAAAGGTTGTCATTTTCTAAAGCAACGCCCACATCAACCATAGCTTCTGCACAGGCTACTAATAGCATAAATTTCTTAGGGCTACCTTTAACAGTTTCTGAGTGCCATGTCATATTAACCCCTCTACTAAATCACCTTGACCTAATGAACCCGCACCCCATAACTCTTTACCTAACATGCAGTAAATAGTAATAAGTCCTGGTTTATCGGTAAGGTCAGTATGTACTTCCTCGTCTGTAGTATCAGCTTTATAAATCAAGAACCTAGTACCTTGGTTAATTGACCAGTCTTTTAATAAATCGTCATTCATATTAATACTCCTATTTATTTAATTAATATAGCTATAGCTTACTAACCATCAATAACATGGTATAGCATAGTCATACGTTACTTACGGTCATTTAACTCATTGATATGGTCAATAATTACTTTAGCTTTTTTACGACCAGCCTCATTGGCAGGGTCTTCGGGGTCTCTAAAAGTAAAAACTATAGAGTCATCACTGTCTCGCCTTGACCATGCTGCCTCGCCAGTAGTCGGTGACACTTTCTTAGTCCATTTGTTATCATTACTCATATTATCTTCCTATACTCTTGGTATCGTTAAGGGTTATATATTGGTACGCACCTTTATTATAAGTAGGTGCACATTGCTTTTTCCTCTGCTCGGATAACCTTTGGGCTATATCTTCTCCGCAAGGTAAACAGGTGACGTAACCCAAAGACACTCTGCCTTTAGGTATACCGTCGTCGCATAAATTACAAGGCGTCATTCTTGAGCCTCGCGTTTAGCTTTTTCTCTAGCTTTGAACTCTTCAAAGGTCATAGTAGAGCCGTCCTCGTTTATAGCGGGGGCTATACCTGTAAGTTCCTGAAGCTCTTTAGCTCCAAAAGTTACCGTTGCCAGTACGTTACTATTCTTCATATTAATACTCCTATTTATTTAATTAATATACCTAAATAATAGGTTAGATTAAAAGTAAAGTATAGCATAGTCTAAAAGATATTAAACAGGAGCCAGAATAAAAAAACATACTTCAGTATCTTACGGTCAGTCTGGTCCACTGCTTAACCATTAACCCAAGCTAACACAACTGCGTCAGGTATATGGTTTATAACACTATGCACTGAGAGATGGCTGGTAAACTTACCTTCGTTAACACTGTTGCAATGGAGAATAACGTATCTGCCATCTACCCACGTAATAATTTTACAAATATCACTAAACTCTGGGAACTCTTTCATTATTTCTGCAGTCAAGCAGGGAGCAGTTTGTACTGCCCCTCCTTCACTAAAAGATAAGTCACTTATCGCGTCTACTAAAACGCACTTACTGTCTTCTATGTTAAGCATTAGTCTAACAACACGTAGTAAGCTGTAGGCTCATGTTTTTTAAACCAATCTAAACCTATACGTACATCGTCATACAGCCTAAATTGCTCACTACCTTTTATCATATCGTACACAGCGACAGCGTCAGGTTCAAGCATTACTGCTTCACCAGTGTAGGGGTTTTTAACCTCTACTGGTTCAGCGTCAAGTATTTCTAAGCCTTCTGGTATTTTTCTATTAGTCATACTTTTAACCCCATTAGAGACATTCTTAAAGGTAGTACAAAGACAGCGTTGCACATAAGACAACACCTACCTTCTTTATACGGCTCAGCATTTTCGCCTGAATCCCAGTATACTTTACCTTCAGCGGTTTTCTTTACTTCTATGGCACCTTTACAGATAACACATTGTTTTGGTTTACTCATAATTTACTCCTATAAATTATTTATTTATTAAAGGTTAAGTATTATACCGATGTATTAGATGGTATAGCATAATCAACCTTATGTTTTTTGACCGTATCGTACCCGTCTTCGTAGTTATACGAATAAGGTCCGTAAAAGTCACTTGCGTTTTTCCTTTGCTTACCTTCAAGAGCGTCTTTTACACCACTCTTGAAGGCTTCTAGACTAGACAATTTCTAAAGTTTTAATTTTATTAATGTCATAATTTAAGTCACTAGCGGAATATAAACCCCCTGCTAGTGCTTCTTTCACTGTTTTACCATTAACGGATTTAACTCTGTAGTTATTTTCGTCGCTGGTTACTTTTTTACCTGTTGCTTTTAATTTAGCATCAGGGTGAAATTTACCATATTTCAAGGTTGCAGTTTTCTCAACCTTAGTAGTTGGTATTACTTGACCCTTCACCGTAGTGGGAGCCTTCTTTTTTAATGTAGCTTTTGTCATAATTTTTGCCCTCCTTAAAGGCTTAACTTTTAAGTACCCATTAAGTATATTAATGATTATAAGTAAAGTAAAGCATAGTCAAAAAGAAGATTAAAGTGCTTAGTGTGATAGTCCGTAGTAATAGTGGAGCCATGTTACATGGCTACTCGCTACCTCAATCCGCCACTAAGCAAGCGGACTAATAACCCATGTAACATGGAATTATTGTAAAAAGTGTGAATGTCTTAGATTAACCCACATTGTAATTAATACTATTATTTGGGGTGACAAAACTCTCTTGAGTCAAGATAGGGGGTGTCACACACATCTAAGTCGATTACGCCATCATTCACAAACAGCTTTGGAATCCTATATTCCCCAAAATTTAAGGCTTAGGATCAAATAACTTTTTAAGGTTATTATATCTCTCGGTAGGAAGATAATGTAGATGCTCTAATCTATCCTCACTATTCATATACTGCCTAGCCCCACAATCTTCGCACTCTAGAACACTATCTAAAGTACCTTTTTTATTCACAAGTATACTATTTCGCCAGTCGTGAGCCATTAGTAAGTTCCCCCATAGTTAAGCAAGACTCAACATAAAGTTTTATCTGTATAAACGCTTCATAGTTATGCATGCTTTCTTCAACCTTACCAGGTATATTCATGCTGGGTAGCATAGCTTTACTAATAGTAAGCAATGATTTTTCTAGCCCTTCCTTTATTTCTTTATCCATATTTACTCCCGTATTTATTATTTAATAAAAACCTACTATACCTAAGACTTATTAGGTGGTATAGGATAGTCAAAATTGTTTATATCAACTTCAAAGTCATCTATTTGTCTACTGAATAAGTCAGCGGTAGGCATGTCTGGGTCGAGGTAAACATCGTTAGTATACCTTTCTTGTAGAACAATCTTCTTAACAATAGAACCTATATGACCTTGGTTAGCTCTAAATAAAGCTTCTGATTCTGAGGTAGCTTTAACGGGGTATATCTCACACGTCATAGTGGTGAGTGGTATGTAGTATGTTTTCAGGTTAGGGTTGTTACTTACTAGGGTTAGTTTGGGTCTGTCTTTCATCATTACTATTCCTTATAGTTTATTTAACTAGGGTAATTAAAGCTTACATCAAAATGACAGTAAAGCTTAATCATACGACCCGAGTAACCAAAATACCAATAGATACCTGTCACCTTTACCAACCTTTAAACCACGGTGCATGTGTGTAAAACTAGGGAAAAATAAAGCACTACCTCTGGGTAAAGGGGGTACAACTCCTCTACCATGAAACTCAGTACCTCCGCCTTCATAATCACCGGTATTTAAAGGCACAACTACACTTATATCAGCACTAGCGTCATGGTGCCACTCACCTTGCTCTCTTTTAGCTAGATTGTAGTTAGCTAACTGTATAGAATTTATTTTTAAACTGAATCTTTGCCATACTGCTAGGAATAAAGGGTTCATGTGGTTTAACACTACGCTGTGTAGATTTTCAGACAACTGTGGTACATTATCTTGTAGGGTCACCTCAGGTATTTGTCGTAACTCGTCTTCATCATAATTTTCTACAAATCCTAAGTAATGTTCGATATTTTTGATTTCATCAAGCATCATATCACAGAATTCTTCCGTAAATAAAGGCACGGAGTAAACGTCGGGTAGTTCTTCTTTTATATATTCTTGTAAAGGTATTTTTAAGTCTTCTGTACCTTCTGACTTATGAAACTTTAGCAAATCTTCTTCAGAGTCTTGAATCATAGCTAGTGTGGTTTTATCAATCATCCAGTCAGATTGTAAAGCTAACATAGTGTTTTTAATTCTATACGGTCTTTCATTATCCATTTATTACTCCTTAATGTAGTATTGGTAGTTTTGTTTCTTCATCAATTTCACCTATAATCTCAATCTTTAATAGTTTTGCTTCTCGGTTAGCTTCATCATAATCGTAAGCAAAAATAAACGGTCCAGAAAATATTTTTTCTTCACCATCTGTATCTGTTAATTTGAACTGCGTAAGAAATATTCTAGTAGTATCGCTGTCCATTACCAGGTCTTTTTCTTTTGTTTTTCTTCAGCTACATTCTTTAACTCACTGATCTCCCGATCTTTTTTAAAGATTTTATCCCAGTTTTCATCTATCTTTTTTACGTCTTCCGGACGCCTAGCACTACCTTTACCACCACGCCATTTCATTTTCTTTTTCTCATTAATTTATCTTCTGTTCTCCGTAGTGACCATTCTAAAAATCTACTGATTAATTTACTTATGTACTTCATATTTTTCTTTATACTCTTCTCTAAGTTCTGGGAACTCACTTAAATATTTAGTGAGTATGTGTTTGTTATCTCTATCTGTTAAAAGTTTTTCTAACGTTTCTCTAAGAGCCAAAAGATTATCTGTAGCAATATCTCTTTTTATCTCAGCCAGTATTTCTTCAACTAGGGTGTTCATATTTCTTGCTCATCTACTTCGCCTTCTATAATTTTACCTGCTGGTAATACTCCGCCAGTGTCGTAATACAGTTGTTTCATACGGTCTAAAACTTCTTCTTTAGACATAGTATCAACTCGGTTGACAGTTAGTTCACTACGATTTACATAAAGCCCTGCTGCTTTACCCCTAGCAACTTCCGCAGTTACCGCAGCAGACCATGCTCCATTACGCATAGCCCCTTCTCTAATATCTTTTAAGTCAGTGAGGTGAGTAGATAGATCTAGCTCAACTTTTTTGGCTGCTTTTTCTTGTAGCATACCTATTCTTTGCTTAACTAAAGGGTTAGCTTCTGAATCTAGTAAGTAACCAGCACGAGTAGCGTTTTTCTCACTGTACCCTGCGTCTATTGCAGCGTCTTTCTTCTTCATACCTTTAGCTACGTTTTGAGCATATTTTTCCTGCTTAGGAGTTAGCTTCTTTTTTTCTTTTGTCATCTCTTTTGTTTTTTGCACCTATTAAATAATCTTCTCTTCTTTGCGTATGCTGGTATTTCCTACTTTGTAGTGTTGTGTAACTAATATCATGAGCGTCATCGTAAGCTCGTTTAAATTCTTTTAGTCCGTCAAACACGACCTTATATTCATAATCTTCTCTAGCTCTTAAATTAGCTTCGTGGTTTTGTATAGCGATATCAAGTATTTCATCGTCAACGTGGAAGTCTGAGACTAAGTGGTCACTAGAACCCATAAACAATACTTCATCTTTTTTAATTGAACCAGCTGTTGTAAAAGACCTAGGACCACCATTCATATCTTTATGAATACCCTTATACATTTCCATATTCTTTTTTGTTTGTACTTTTTTACTACAAACCGTACCGCATGTTCTATATCTGGTTACAGTATTAGTACACCCTGGACCAGCACATATTGTCATTCTGTTCTCCATACTCTTAGGTATTTATCTCCGTCTTCGTACACAGTACGGGAAGTCAATATCTTACCATTACGAGTACCATAAGCAGACGCAGCAGTTCTAAACCTGACTACTTCTTTTTCGCTATCGTAAGCAATAGCCATGCTATCTCCTACATCTAACTTATAGAAATGATACTTCTGTTTATAGTTGTTAGCTTTATCGGGTAAGGGTATGTCCGAAGTTATCTCCACACTACTTACCGTTCACCGATAGAGAGCCACCTTTCCAAAAGTAAGCGTCTTGGTGTTGAGGGTGGTCAGGTCTTTTGAATACGTAGATAGTATCTGGGTTATATCTCATGTCAACTAAATTACACGCGTCCTCAATCATACTTTCTTCGTAACATAAAATTTCTTCACGGTCATCTAAAGACTTACTACCATAACTCACTACCCAATGAGGGTCAAGAGCATGGTTAGCCGAATAAATCATTCTTATATCTTCACTCATATATTACTCCTATATAAATATATAGTATATATAGTATATACCATCAGTAGGTAAGTAAATGATTTTGTTAATATATTTAAGGGGGTTTACGCCTTGATTTAGTAACTAAAGCCTTAGTACCTAATACTTAAATCAAGGGCTTAAAACGGCTCACAGTAAGCCTAAACTAGGAATTTTTAGTTATATAACCTAGCTTTATATCATACTTAATATCATTAAGAGTTAGCACACCTCTATCTAATACTTTTTGTATACTCGGCTTACCTATGTAACTCAATAACCTTTTTTTATTCTTTTGGCTCATTGGTACTTTATCTGTACGTATTAATATCTGGGTAGTATCGTAAGGGTCACGACCACGCACAGTTGTACAGTAGTTGTTAGGTTTAGGTATGTCTACCTTATGGTTTTTGTATAGATTTTTCATATCATCCTCGGTTATATGTTTAGCCTTTTTCATTAATACTTTGTATAAAGCAAACTGCCCACATTTAGCAGTATCAAACTTTTTAGCTTTACCTGTGTATTCTTTATACCAACGCTCAGCTTGGGGTATACCTAAAGAAGGAGACATTTTCATAGGGTCACCTATATAAATACCACCGCCTTTTACTTTATGCATCTCAGTCATATTGAACTTCATTACCCGACTAGGTAAGTCAGGTAAAAAGTATACAAAGTGTGTGCTATACGCTGGGTGCATCTTTCTTAGTAGCTATGGTAAAGTGTTCATATATACCCGCTTCTACTAGCTGGTCGTATGCATCTTTTTTACTTTTCTTAAGCCCGTAAAAGTATTCTTTTAATACCCCGAAACTAGAGATTCTAGTAAACTTAAGACCACTTGACTTAGCTTCTAGTTTTAGCCCTATTAAAGCTGTAGCCATACGCATATTGTGCATGTCCTCTAAATAGTAACCACCCTCGTCTGCAGCTTTCCAAACCTCACCGTTTAATTCTAACATAGTTTTCTCCTTTAAATTAACTATATTAATTAAACTATAGGTCGCTAGTCAATACTAGCATAGTCTAATTAAAGTTACCAGCTAGGTTGATCGTCGTACTTACCTTTTATTAGCCTAACGTTCTTTGAATTTAACCAGCCTCTAAGTTCCTGGCTTCTTTCTTTACTGGTGGTATCTTTCTTGGTATATATCTCTGCTTTTTTATCCATAAACATTTTATACCCAGTGTAATAGTCACCGTCTCCTAATTCACTGAACCTAACAATCTGCCATGCACGTGCTTTAGTAACACCAAACTCGTATCCTATTTCCTCAAGAGTCTTACCTTCCTTTGAACTCATGACTATTTCAGAATACATCTCTTCTTTTTCTATACGTCTACTCATTTAAAAAACTCCTTATAATGAACTGTTGCTTCTCCCCAACTTCTACCTATTTCTGCATCAACTTTATTGGGAACACATAAAGGTGTACAGTCCGCCATTACCTGCATGATAAGTTCACACTGGTCAGGGTCGGTAACTGAAATATCTAATTCATCGTGTACTTGGGTATGTGGTAAAATACCTTCTTTGTACAAGTCAATCATTGCTTGCTTAGTCATATCTGCTGCTGAGCCTTGTATTAATCTATTCATAGCTTTATAGGTAAAAGCTCTTTTAACTTGACTACCATACTCAGTAACAGCTTTTTCATAAGGGTAGGCTGGTTGTCTATCATTCATAGGCTCGTAAAGATTAAACCTACATTTACGCCCAGCTATAGTGGTTATATATCCACGGTTAGCCCCAAGCCTAGCACATTGATCACGTAACCCCTTGATAAAAGGTACTCTTTTATGATAGGTATCAAATAGTAACTCTGCTTCCTGCATAGATAGGTCTAGCTGTTTTACTAGCTTATCTTTACCCATCCCGTAACTTAGCCCTAAGTTAATTATCTTAGCTTCTTTACGGCTTATGTTAGCCATATCTGCTACTACCTGATGAAAGTCAGCATCCCTATTACGGTAAGCATCAACTGCTTCTTCTGCCCCTTCTTGCTCGGTAGCTGAAGCGTAATGTACTGTTAGTCTAGGTTCTTGCTGAGAGTAATCAAAGCAACCCCAGTAATGGTCTTTTTCAGGTATAAAGATACTACGAATTAATGGACCAATATCCTCATTACGAGCGGGTACTTGTTGTAAGTTAGGGTTACTACTACTGAACCTACCTGTTACTGTACCACCACGGTCACTACGTAAAGGATGAAGTTCTCCATGTATTCTACCACCCACACTATGCTCTAGTATCATCTTATCTATAAAGGTAGTCCTAGCTTTATTTAGCTTACGTGCTCTTACTATGTTATTAGCTAACTTATGGTCATGAGCTTCTAACCAGTCACCAGCAAAAGATGGTGCGTTAGTCTTAGGTGTACGTGGGTAGCTTAATCCTGCCCTATCAAATACTGTAGCTATAGACTGTGCTGCCCATAGGTCAGGCTTCATACCGAACTCTTTATGGATAGAAGTTAGTATGGTGTCTTCTTCTTTCTTTAATTTTTTACTCACCCTTTCTGCTACGTCAAGGTCAACAGGTACGCCTTTATATCTCATGTCAAGTAAGATAGGTATTAGAGCAGTCTCTAAGTCATATATCTTGGTAACGTTTTCTGCTTTAAGTAACTCTTTAAATACTCCCCATAACTTTAAGGTAAGTGCTGCGTCTTGCTCACCGTATGGACCAACATACCTAGCGGGTAACTTATACATCTCACTCTTAGGATTTAACCCATAAGCTTCTGCTGCTTGAGTAAGTAAAGTTTCATCTTTATTCTCACCACAATATTTTTTACCTAGATTATTTAATGAGTAACTATATTGATTCTCATCTATTAAAGGAGCAGCGAACATAGTGTCTTGTATCTTACCTTTGACTTCTATACCATAGCGTTTAAGCCAACCCATATCGTATAAAGAATTATGGAATACTTTGTCGTTACCGTAACTCATCTGTTTAGTCATCCATTTGATAACTAGGTTTTTATCCAAGTTACCACCACCCTCGTGCTGTATAGGAAAATATAAACTAAAGTCTTTAGTGGCTATGGCTATACCTGTGATATAACCAGCGTCTGGGAATGCCCAAGATGGACCATGAGACATTAATAATGGGTCATAGGTCTCTAGGTCTATAGCTACTTCACTGTATCCACTCAGGTCAGGTAGACTACTCGGGGGTGTCCAATCCACCTCAGGCAAAAATAAACTTACTTGTCTCGGCATACTCTATTCCTTAACTCGGTTGAGCTAAACTGATGTGCTCGTTTATTAAAGTGTACTTTTTTAATACCGAACTCTTTACGTCCGGAAAAAGGTTTCTTGTAATACTCGTCACCTATTATTCTTATGTCCCACTGTACGCCCCTTAATATATTAAGTAGGTCGTCTTCTCTTTCGTAAACTAGTATGTCGTCAACATATCTACACGCCTTAACTTGAATCTGTCTTTCAACTATGTTTTGTATTGGTGTGTTTTTCTTAGGTCTATCTATACTAGGGTCTTTTTGAATACATACGGTTAGGTGATCACACACCGTTTTAGCCTCAGCTAACATAAGTATATGACCAGCATGGAATAAATCAAAAGCACCAAATGTTATGCCCTTAATCATTACTAGCTAAATGCCCTTCGACTAACAATAAATATCTACGTAAGTCACGTATGTCATCTAATATGCCGTCACTACTAGGGTCTTGTTTAATAGTTTTAAATATGTCATAGTTATCAGAACTAACTTGATTCTCTATCCTATCCCACTTACGGGCGAGCATCATAAAAGCACCTACCCCACCCCTCAAACGCCAACTATCTCCATAACTTTCCTGGGCTATCTCTAAAGCTTCTACATCACTTTTAGCTAACTTACCTATAAAGTCAAAATTACTACCTGCCATTTTATATACCTCCGTATATCTTAGTGAGGTAGCCAAGTAAATGCTTACCTCTTTCGTTTAATTTATCTGAAGCTAAATACTCCACACCGTTACTAAATACCTCGTTCATATTAGTATTCCCTAGACGCCTTTGGCGTACACAAAAAACTAATAACTCAAACATATCCGCTTGTTTACCTAGCTTACTTTCAGCACGGCTCAGCTTGTAACTGATACCTATACTGTCTTCGTATTTAGTTTCTATCCTTTTTAATACTTCAACTAAGTCAGGGTTAGCCCACTTAACTGGTGCTGGTATATCACCGGTAAACAGTTCAGCTACGTCATGAGTTAAAGCTCTTAATATAGCTTCCTTACTTACGTTAGGGTCAAGATACTGTAGTATCATAGCTACGCCCCAAGAGTGAGAAGCTACTGACTGCTCACCTATAGTTTCTAAAGTGTGGTAACGCTTAATAGCACCACCACGTATCATATTGAATAGATCATTCATATCTGTCATCACACATTTTCTCCTTACCGAAATAACACCACTTACAACCAAACGTACTAGGTTTAGCTGGAAACTCTGTAGCCTCGGTCATAGCTACGGCTCTGTCATTTAATTTCTTTTGTTTATGTACTATATTTTCAGCACTATACTCATACCTATCAATCTTACCATGGTCTAAGTACCAGAGCTCAGTAGTTATGGTTTTAATTTCAGGCATACGTTCTAGTACTACTGCCCCATATAACTCACACTGCTCTCTATGTACTTCTTGGTTACCGTCGTATCTACCTGTTTTAAAGTCTATAACTCTAGCGGTATCTGTACCGTCAATATGTACAAACGCATCTACTTTAGCCCTACCCCATGTAGTTTCACCGAACCATGGTGCTGGCTTCCAGTCTTTATCAAAAGCCCAGTCGCCCTCACAGGTTACATAACTTTTAAGGTGAAGGTCTTTTAATGCATCAAAGGCTTCTTCAAAGTCTGCTAGTTCTTTAGGTATCTCATCAAATCGACCCCTTATATAATCCTCACACAGAGTATGAATATCCTTACCCCTATCCATAGCTTTATTCCCAGGCTCTTTAATACGCTTAACATAAGCATAGTGTGCTTTCTTAGGACACTTTTCAAAAGTACCTAGTCTACTGTATGACCACTGATATATTTGACCACTCACTTTGCTCTCCTTAGTAACCAGTCAAACCCTGCATTAGCCCAGTCTGTAGCTAGACAGTTTTGTACTTCTGACATAGCGTCATCAGTTTCTCCTTGTTTATGTAAAAACCAAGCATCCTGTAAAGGTACAGCCACGCCACTAAAAAACACATCATTAAACTCTACAGCTTCAAAAGGCTTACGCTCTAAGAATCTATGTAGGTCTACGTTCCAGTCATCTATGTTATCGCTATTGAACATAGGGAAATTATTAATGGATTTATTATCATACGGGTTCTCAAAATGCTTCATTGAGTAGTAGTCAAAAGAGTCAGACTCTTCTAACCTAGAATGCATTTCTTCAAAGACTTTAGTGTACGCATGAAAACTATCACTAACTTGAGTGTACTCACCTATTTCTACATCTATAGCACTAGCTACGTATTCTTGTAACATAGACATATGTACTACGTTAGCCCCGAATGTGCCCCAGATAGCATCGTTAGACCTACAACAGACTGTCATTAATAACCTGTTATTACGTATCTTAAAATAAATACTAGTGTTACAAGGTACATCTACGCCCTCACGGTCTAAGTCTTCTACGGGATCCCACATCTGTAGTACGCATCTTCTATCGGTAGGATCATTCTTTAGTCTTTCAATAATGATATCTAATTGATTAATTCTAGTGAACGCAGCACTGTTACCTTTACGGAAATAGTCTATCCATCTCCAACCGTAAGCACCGTGTAATGTTTTACCGTCGTCGCTGTATTCAGACATACGCTGATTATACTGCTTAACAAACTCTAAGTCATTACGCCCAGATAACATCCATAAACCTTCCATAAAATGAAAGAAAGGGTTAGCGTCACGTACTTCTTCAAACAGTACTCTCTCCCAAGGTTTTTCATATACCGTTGATACGGCAACTGGATGCTCTATAACATTACCTGCTCTACTCTCTGTTATGTCACCTTGATCAAAAGACAACATATCCATAGCTTTGATAAAGCCGTCATTTACATTTCTACAATTTAATACGTCCATTAAAATAATTCTCCTGATTGTTTATTTATACCACTGTTATACGCTCTTTTCCATTGTACGTTTACGTCCTTACGTATAGTACCACCCCATGCTGTTTTAGTTTCTTTCTCTACTACCTTAACAAAGTCAGGGTGTAAACTGTGAAGTAACTCAGCACCATTTGACTGTACCTCAGGGGTACGCCACTCACTACAACCGCCATCCGCGTTAGATGACTTTTGACCTTGAGCATAGTAGTAACTAATCTTACTACTTTTACCTTGACGCAATAGCTGTAGGTTAATATCAAAATCTTCCATGACCTCAGTTCTAGCTAACTCGATACCTTCAAACATATCTAGGTTATACCCTAACACCCTCATATACCTAGTATTTTCAACTGATAAATGCTCAACACGGTTATTACCTTCCCTAGCACTTACCCCAACATGGGCATGGTCATCTAACCACTTATCTAAAAGACCAAATAAAGCAGGATATTCATCAGGCTCCATGTATCTTAGATGCCAGTCGGTAGGAGACTTACGTATATAAAAACGCAGGTCATCATCTAACATAACTATCTTAGGGTCAGTAGTGTTATCGTGTATAAACTTACGTTTACCCGATATACCTTTTATAGATGAAGGGATAACCATGTACTTACAATCGTATTTACCTTCATACAAATGCTCTTCATCGTCATCAATTACTAAGACAACATCCTTACGCATATCATCTGGGAAAAATGACAAGGTCACTTGATCGTGTGCCCTGCCTCTGGTTGGAATATAAATAATCATTATAGTACGTCCTCCTCATATTCACGGGGTTTATATCTGGAACGCGGTCTACCTTGACCTAAACGTGTCCTCTCATATTTATCAAACTCACATAGACAATGTTCTATGTCTCTCATCTCTAATGGTAGAGGTGTATTATTCAGTAAGGCTAGTAAGTCTCTCATCTCTTGTATAAAGAGGGGCTTCTTTTGTTTACTGTCTAACGGTCTACCGAATATTCTATTTAACCCTCTCATTGCTCCTGGTCCAGGGTTAGCCCAAGTCATGATATCGGGTGCGTTACGTAACCATTTAGTATGGCGTAAATCAGTAACTACCTCGTAAGACATAAAGTCACTAAATCCAGGGTAGGGTAAAAAACTTTTCCAACTCTCTTCTAAACTATCAAACTTAGTAGGGAAATTAGCATATAGCGGAGTAAGTATTTTGTCAATAGTTTGCTCTATTTTAGTTCCGCCTAGCGTACCTGTTAACATATACGCTCCAGTATAAACCTTCTCACCTCTATCTTTACGTGCTTTCATAATACCTTTAATACGTTCTGGGTCAAAGGTGTCAGGGAAGCCAATCTCTGCTAAAGTGGGTGGCCAATTGATTTGCCTAGCCATAGCCATAGCAAAAGGTAGGTTAGGGTGGTCAGCATGTGGGTCTCTCCAGTTTTCTCTTATCCAGATAGTTACCCTATCTAGCTCACGATAAACATTACAAAAACTGTAAGCAGTGAGGATAGAATCGTCACTCCAAGGATAGGGCTCATTATTTAACTCCTTACGTATAAATATATTGTGACGTTCGACCATAAAATTATTAAAATCAGCTACTCTTTTAAGGTTAATATTGTCCATTATTCTTTCTCTTTATGTAGTTTAATAAAATACTCTGCTTCTACTAATACTAATGGTTTACTTCTATTACGTTTAATCACAACTAATGGTTGATACTTACCGCAATTACTTTCTGCTTGTTCATAGGCTTTCCATACGTTCACAGCCTCTTGATTCTTACACTCAATAGAGTATGGGAATATATTCCTGGATTGCTTACCCATAATAATATCTTCACCTTGACTACCCATGGGTCTACTTTCTAAGTCTTCTGAATCAAGACCTAGTATCTCTACTAACTTACTAGCAAACCACTGCTGTAGTTTACGCCCTTTAGCTTTAGCACTACTAGGACGCACGTTGCCACCAGTCTGGTTGCCTAGTAGGTATTTTATTCCACTGGGCATAAGTCTTTTCGTTTACTACGTAATCACGGTAGGCTTTAACGGGGTCGGGGTTTTTATACTGGTCAGGCATAGCCTGTGGCATGGTAGTTAAACCAGACTCAGGGATACCTATAGGTAACTTAGATAAAGATTGATTTAGTTTTACATAACTAAGGTGCTGTCTGCCGTACCTATGTTCGTACTCCTTACATAAAGCAAAAAAGTGCCAGTACAACCACATATAGTTTTCACTAGTTTCCCTAGCCCATATAGTACAAGGGTGGTTCATGTAGGCTTTTTTATAGATACCGCGTTTATCACAGTAGTCCTCACCGCTAAGTAAACGGTGGGCGGTGCTTAACATTTGAGCTGACTCTAAGGGCATTTTAACTACTAGCTTATCGGGTAAGCATATTGCAGCATCTGCGGGGTCATTATGTACGTAAAATATATTCATAGTGTATTCTCTAAGTAAAGTATTAATTATTAATACTGTTAAAAATTTTACTTTACTTCTAAAGGTAAAGTAAAGCTAAATCATTATTCTAAACTCTTTCCTAGTCCTCCCTTGAATGATGTGTAGGTTTTCTTTAGCTCTGGTTACTCCTACGTAAAACGCTCGACACTCGTTGTCAGGGCTACGTATAAGCTCGTCATAGGTTTTAGTAGCTACGTCAGTTAATAGTATTACGTTATCACACTCACCGCCCTTAGTGGCGTGTATAGTATTCATTTTAATTCTAGATGAGTTTACTTTTTGACCTTTCTTTAAACCATTTATAATGTATTGTGTGTTAATATTACCTAGTAGATCAAAGCACTTGTGCCATATATCATCTACCATTAAACCATAGTCTTTCTTTAACTGGTTTATATCAAAAAAGGCTTCGGGGTCTGCTTGTTTCATAGTTTTAAATCCTACCTTGACGCCCCTACCAGCTTTCATGTACCCGTAAATCTTTTTAATACGATAAGCTTCTATACTTTTACCACTACGTAATGATTCCCAATCTTTAATAGCTTGTATCAAGTTGTCGGTTACGCTAGGCTTACCACTTCTAGTGTAGAAGTACCCTGCGTTCTTAACGTGCTCCTCTACTTTAGAAAGTAAGTAATTATTTCTAGCGAGGATCAACCAGTCGCCCTCAGAGATATCGACGTGCTCGAAACTTTTATGATAGGTTACTGTGCCTTCCTCTTCTTTAGGTATCCATGTTTTCTCACGCCTGTGTTTTATACGGCTAACTATATTTAAAGCTACGTCATGAACCTTTCTGGGAACTCTATAGGACTGGTCTAAATATATTTCTTTACCTGCTAAGTTTATAAAGTGGTCAGTATCCGCACCAGCCCATTTATAAATAGCTTGATCATCGTCACCAGCAATATAGACATGGTCAACGTCTTTAGCTAGTTTATGTACGCACTTCCATTGTAAGGCTGATAAGTCTTGAGCCTCATCTACTATCAACGCTTTTAACGACGGTGAGTTTTTCATGTTTAAGAAACCAGATAACATATCTGTGTAGTCCATTAAGAAGTTGGTCTGTTTATAGTTATTGTAACTCTTAACAAACCAGTCAAAATGCATCCAACTTAAATCAGAGTTAGCTAACTGCCAAGCACGTTGGTAATCCATACAAGTATTACGGGCTATGTTTTCTAGGAATAACATGTTATCGCCTTTAGAGTTTAACGCCATTAAGTTTTCACCGTCCCACGCACTACTAATCTTTTCACCTACGCCTTTACTAAAAGAACGTAAGTCTTTACGGTCTAAGATATCTGCTTTGTTTAAGCCCTGCCAAAAATAACATAGTGAATGAATAGTTCTAAAGTATGTATAAGAATCTTCGTCATGATCAAACTTGATAACTGCCCTAGTTAGAGCTTCAGTTGCTGCTTTCTTAGTAAAAGCAACATAGGCTAACTCATGCGGTTGTACACCAGAATCAAATAACTTTTCTACAGTGTTTAAAAGGTAGGTGGTTTTACCTGTGCCTGGTGGTCCAAGAACTATATTCCAGGGCGTCAAATCATATCCTCCTCAAAGTTATGACCAGCTATGGTATCATCTTTATACTCAAACTCTTTGATATACCAGACGTTAGTACCCCTACCTTTTAAATTCCAAAACTTAGTTTTAGCTTTCATGTCTCTCAACTTAGAAGCTATTCTATTAGTCTCGAGCTCAGTAAACCTGTGTTTAACTAGGAACTCTCTAAAGTCTTTTATTCTAAAGTAGGTGTTACCCCCTTCACTATATGGTTTACCTAGTAGTACTTCTTCACGGGTACTAGCTTGAGCAAGGTCAGTAGTAAATGATTCTAATAATTCTAAGAACTGCCCCTCGGTTGATACGTCTGAAGTAACCTCAATAATTTCCATACCTGAATCCATCAAGGTTTGTATTTGGGCTTGCCACTCACGTTCATTAGTTTTAGGGGGCATAAGGTTTAAGGTTTCCATACAGACCCTTTGAAACTTAGTCTGATTCTGTAACTCCTCAGTAGTTAGTTCTAAACGCTTATCATCTATCGATAAAAACCATAAAGGTGGCTTAGCATCTAGTTTAGCTAGACTAGAGAAACTAGGCGTTGTATTACCTTTACCTATACCGAACTTACAAGTTCTACACTTTTGTACGTCACAGTAAGATCTTATAGGCTCGTCGCTGCACTTATAGTTATATTCTTTTTTCTTTAAGGTACTTATTAAACCCAGTACTTCTTGAGCGGGTAGCGGAGGACTAACATACTTACGGTTATACTCCTCTATCTGAGTTTCCCACTTATCTGGAGTAGCCTGTTTAAGATAAACGCCTACGTTAAATAACCCATTATTACGAGTACCTTCAGGGAAGCCTTGCTTCAATAAAGTTTTGAGACACGGTGGTCCACCTTTTATATCATCTACTTCGGGTACTGATAACTCTACTAATTTTTCATGACTTATAGTTTGACTACGGACAAACGCTATAAACTCTTCGGGGGTTAAAGCTACACCATTAGGATTATACCCGTACCTTACTGAAGTCTCGCCTTCAAAGTATGGCATATTTAACCAGCTACCTATGTCTCCTCTATCAACTAAAACTTCTCTTTGTTTAGGGAATATCTCAACACCCCCGTAACCTAATCCTGCTGCTAATTCTCTTAGCTTATCCTGCATATCTCCAGCAGGTATAAAATTCTCTACAAAACAATATACATGAGCTCCACCGCTCTTTGACCTACATACTACCAAAGGTAGTTTAAATGATTCTATTTTCTTTACTAATTCTGGTATGTCAAGGGGATAGGTATCTATATCGATAGCCCCCCAACGTACTTGATTCTCTTCATTAATTGGTATTATACCTAAACCACTTTTACCTTCTAAGTGAGCGATCCAGTGATCTGCAGTTGGTCCAGCAGTCTTGATAGTCTTAGCTACACCCTGCTGTTTTAGTCCTGTACCATTTTGATTAACGTTGAATACACCATGAGCCCTACGTGACCCCTCAAAAATGTCGTAAAAAGATTTGTGTAATTCCAACACCTACTCCTCAAAATAAAAGGGGGAAATTAATCCCCCTAAGTTAGTTAAAACGGTGCGTCTACAGTATCAGTAGTGGCACTAGTCTGGGAAAGGTTAATCCCCCCTACTTGCTCAGCAAAAGTTTTTGCTGCTTGGTAGTAAGTCATCTCAGCTTCTGAGACTTGACCCGAGGCAGTAATACCCCAACCAAACCATGAACCACGGTCGTTAGACTCTTGTACACAACCGAGCGTATACTTTTGACTAAAACTGGGTGGTGTAAATACTTTATCGCCCTGCTTCATTTTAACACTAGCCATCATAGAGTTCCATGTACGAGACCTTTTAAGTTGAGTCCCCGCCATAGATATCATAGCCGTATCATAACCACCGTCTTTGTTTATTACTAACACAAAGTGGGTAGCTGAAGTTTGGATATAGTTACCGTTTTCTAGAACATCCTGACCTATTTTATTCTTAGTAGTTTTACTAAGAACACTAGCGTCATCGTGTTGAGCTACTAACCCACCACCAGAGTCTCTAGGAGTCCACTCTAGGAATAAACGCTTATAAGCCACGGGTAAAACTACCAATGGGTTATCATCGTTATAGAGCATACTACTCACTGTATTGATAATATCACCAGTACTAGCACCGTCAACATATTTACCGTCATGTTTATTGACTTCTGGGCTCATAGCCTGAAGCACTTTTAAACGTGGTATGGTAACGTCCTCGGCACCAATATTCTCTAGTCCACTACCAGCGTCTTCTAGAAAGGCTGATGGTACAGCAATATCAGTATTTTTCTTGTCACTTATTTCATTTTTATTTGTCATTTATTTAATTATCCTAGTTTTTTGACCTATATATACGTTAAAAGTTTCTAGTGGTAGGTCGTTCCCACCTTCAACTTGTTCCCTTATAAACGCTTTAAGAGTCATAGGCTCTACCCACTTTTTACCGTTAGTAGCATACCCTCCATCTTTAAGGTTTAATAAGAGCTTTTGGGCGTCGACGTCTTCGTCTCTACCAAAACTTACAGATACTACATTTTTTATAATATCCCCGTGTCCGTTATTTTGTAACCATTCAAAGGCTTCTTCTTGGTTATGCTCGGTGATACGACCATAGTAGTACTGGTTAGTACTAATCTTTTTACCGTTAGTAAGGGTTATCTCACTTAACCCAACCTCACTAAGTAGTGCAGGTATTTCTTCCTCGCTTAATACTTTAAGCTCTTTTTGAGTTAGCTTTAAACTAGCCTGTTTTTCCTCTACTAGTTCCTCTAACCTTACCATTTCATTTGCTTTATCGGTGAGCGTTTTTAAAGAGACCTCACTAACCTCTGTTTTTATATCTTCAAACATTTATATTTACCTCTATAATGTTATATTTATAGTCGCGGTTATCCCACTTTAACAATTTAACTTTACCTGTATTAGAAAGTAAAGCATAATGCATACAAACTCCAATCGCAACTGGATCACCTATTAATAATAGATAGTCATTGTCGTTAAAGTCTTGAAGTTTTTTACGTATTCTACTTATTGTGGGTACAGGACTATACATCATATTAGAACGGCTGTCTAATATAAATTCGAAGTCACCATATTCTAAAGCGGAGGATATGTTTTTATTATCGCTCGGCTTCTCTACTATATATACACTCATCTTGTCTCTTTTATCTTACTAAAAATAAAGGGGGGGATACGCGTAGTTCCATTGCCCCCACTTTATACCTTTAAGGAATCACACTTATGACAATGTGAAAGTAAACTTAATTACTTACCTATTACTATATATAGTTTTTATAATTAATAAAGTTTAATCTTTAAATAGTTAGTACTTTAGGTAATATCGGTAATAGGTTAGAGAGAATACATTGTAAGGTAGAGAGTCCTGTGGCTATTAGCTAAACCTATTACGACCCTATTACGCTAAAACATACAATATCCTTTTTAATTATACTGACCTAGTTTACTATATAGCTATATAAGAGACGAGATATGGATAATTTTATTTTTAAGACTAAACCTTACGACCATCAGTTGGAGGCTTTAGTAGAATCATGCGACAAAAAAGAGTACGCTCTATTTATGGAGATGGGCTGTGGTAAATCAAAAGTTACTATAGACAACTTCGTTCACCTGTACGGTCAAGGTAAAGTTAATAATATATTAATAGTAGCCCCTAAAGGTGTGTACAGTACGTGGGTCAATAAAGAACTAGACGCCCATATACCTGACCATGTAGAGAGGGACGTTGTTAAGTGGACTAGTAGCCATACTCAAAAGTTTTTAAAAGACTTAGAAAAGTTATTTGTTTACGACGATAACCTAAAGATATTAGTTATGAATATTGAAGCCTTTAGTACTAAGAAAGGTTGTCAGTATGCCAATAAGTTTATTCAGTCTAATAAGACTATGTTTATAATAGATGAAAGTACTACTATAAAAAACCCTTCCGCTAAGCGTACAGTAAATTGTGTAAGGCTAGGTAAGTATGCCCACTACAGAAGGATACTAACAGGCTCACCTATTACTAAGAGTCCATTAGATTTATATAGCCAGTGTATGTTTCTAGATCCAGCTTTACTAGGGTTTAGTAGTTACTTTGCATTCAGAGCTAGATATGCAGACCTAAAAGAAATGACTGGCCAAGGTAGAACTTTTAAAATGGTGACTGGTTATAAAAACTTAGAAGAGTTAAATGAAGCACTCGGTAAGTTTAGCCACAGAATATTAAAGAAAGACTGTTTAGATTTACCAGAGAAAGTTTACATACGTCGTGAAATACAAATGACAGCTGAGCAAACCAAAGCGTATAAAGAATTACAAAACTTTGCAGCCACTCAATTGAAAAATAATAAGCTTGTTACTATAAATCATGTCATGACTCAGATCATACGTTTACATCAAATTTCATGTGGATTCATAGGGACGGATGACGGTAGTATTACCGAGTTTACTAATAATAGAGTCTCTGAATTGTCCTCTATTTTAGAGGAAACAGACGGTAAGATAATTATCTGGGCTAACTACCGCCACGACATAAAAAGAATAGAAAAGTTACTAACAGAAATGTACGGTGAAGAATCAGTAGGAACTTATTTCGGTGACGTACCTCAAGAACGTAGAGAAGAAGTAATTAATTTATTCCAAGACCCCGATAGCCCTATGAGATTTTTTGTAGGTAATACCCAGACAGGCGGTTACGGAATTACTCTGACTGCTGCCAGCACAGTTATCTATTACAGTAATAATTACGACCTTGAAAAACGTTTACAATCAGAAGACCGTGCACACCGTATAGGTCAAATGAATAAAGTAACCTATATTGATATCGTCTGTGAAAAAACAGTCGATGAAAAGATAGTAAAAGCGTTACGTAAAAAGCAATCTATAGCCAGTACAATACTAGGTGAAGAAACCCTTAAAGACTGGCTAACTTAACGTTCTCTTCTCATCATTCTAGGTGATACTAAAGTTTCCATACCTGTTGCCCTTCTAGGTACAGGTAAATTCATTCCAGGTAAAGATGATATAGCCCCAGCGTTAGTTCCCGTTTCAGTAGGTACCATATTTTTCATTAAGTCTCGCATCACTATATCTTCATCAACACCTTTAGGCATCTCCATCTGTTTTTGTAGCTGTTTAGTAAGAGCGTCATAATCTAAACCACCGATTCCCGGAGGAGTAATTTCCATAGGTTTAGGTCTTTCTCGTGGCGGTTCTGGCATAAACCCATCTGGTCTTCCTTTTGTGGGTAATCGTGCTATATCCATAGGTGGCGGTGCTATACCCATTGGCGGTTCAGGCATAGGCATCGGCATCGGCATCGGTGCTATACCCATTACCGGTTCAGGCATTGGTCTTTGAATTGGTCTATCCATCGGAGGTGCCATTGGTGGCATAAGTGGAGCTATATCCATTGGCGGGGCTACAGGTGGCATCATAGGAGGAAATTGTCCCCCATCTCCTGGTGGCATCATAGGAGGAAATTGTGAACCGGCTACGGATGAAGAACCTGGTGGCGTCATAGAATAATCCATAACTCCTGCTTCTATTGCTGCTGCTGGACTAGAATATGGCGTGCCGTCTGGACCATAAACAATTACCATAGGTGTCATACCTGGATCAACTGGCGGTAATCCGCCTATTCCTGGCTCACTGAACCCTGGAGGAGTAAACCCTGGCGGAAGTGGTGGGAGAGTAAACCCTGGAGGAATTAAACCTGGCTCAAAATCTATTGGTGGTATACCTGAACCTGGGATTCCTGCCCCTGGATTACCACCTGGCGGAAATCCTGGCACTATAGGTGGTGGAAAATCTATTGGAGGAAAATCTATTGGAGGAAAACCAATATCATCATAAGGTGGTCTACCACCGTCACCTGGAGGTCTACCTGGAGGTCTACCACCGCCACCACCGCCACCGCCACCACCGCCACCGCCACCGCCACCACCGCCACCGTCATCACCTCCACCACCACCACCGTCATCACCACCACCGTCATCACCACCACCGTCATCTTCTGATGGAGGGGGTGCTAAAAAACTACCGAAGGTTTGTTGCTGTCTTAATAAATCTGCCATGTTCTGTTGACCAGCACTATTATCAGGTTTAGGAGCATTAGTGAAATCTCTTAACTGTTGAGGGTTTAAATACCCACCAAGACCACTCGTTTGATCACGCATAATTAAATCGGGGTCCATTTTAGTACCGATACTTATGCCCCCAGGAGGAGGTCCTTTTCTTGGTGGCGGTGGTAAACGTATAGGCATTTGATCAGGTGGTATACGTTCTTCTGCCTTTACTTGTTGTCTTTTCGCTTCTCTAATTTTACTAAGTATACTCATTAGTTATCTCCGTAACCGTATTGTAATTCTATTAAGGGGTTACCGCCCATGTTCATTTCTAACCCTTCTATGTCTAACTCTTCTATAACTCTTGATTGTACAGGGAAATTAGTGAGCGGTTGTTCTGGATCTGTACCTCCACTTTTATCGTAAGCTCTAGCTATAGCCCTAGCTGTATCGTAAAACTTAGGATCACTTAAAAGTTTTTCTCTCATGATTCTATTGTATAAAATTTCTGGGTTAAGAATCATATTTTCAAAAGTTGCTTTTCTGCTTTTGGAAGTAAGTTTAGTACCCGCAGTAATCACCCTTCCTGGTCTAGTAAAGATACCTAAATAAGCTCTAGCTAAACTATTAGCTAATTCAATCGCTTGGTTTTCTGGTAAGCCTTCTTTACCAGCTATGATGTTTATATCTTTAATAAGTTTATTGTAGCTCCTTAAACCATTAACGAACTCTTCCCCATACACGGCTTTAAGACCGTCTGTATGTTTATTCAAGTAAGCTTGTATAGCATTAGGATTAAAGTTACCGTCCACCGCTTTAGTAGAATCGATAAAATCCCTATAAATTAAAGTTTTAAAATCATTCACCTTACTACTAGGCATCATATCTAAAAACGTTTGAGTATTGGTTAGTTTACCTTCTCTCCATACGACATCAAATACGCCTTCGGGGTCAGCTCCTCTAGTAAGCTCGGTTATTTTATTAGCCATGGCTTTTCTATCAGTTGGGTTTACGCCTTTACCAGCTTTAGTACTTACGTCTTCAGGGTCAAAATACCCGCCAATATCTCTACCGAACGTTTGTTTAATTTTAGTGACATCAGGCACAATCAAAATATTAGGGTCAATACCTACTTCGTCAAATATTTTTTCATACCCTAGGTCAAAACCAGTTTGTTGGTCTATCATCCTTTGTTCAACTTCAGCCCTAGTTGAAACTGACTCATCAACCTCTTTTTGCATTGCCTGTCTACGTATAGGAGTTGCGTCTTCAGAAAAACCTAAAACTTGAGGAGTTGTTAAATCTTCAACCGCTTCTTGTTCAGCTTTACTACCACCAGTTTTTATACCTTCTACTTCATCATAAGCTTTTATAAAACTGTCTCTATCTATACCTAAAACACTAGCTGGGTTACGACCCAAAAATCTAGCGAACATATTGAAAGCAGCACCACCACCAGCACTAAAAGCAGTAACTAATCCAGCATCTTTCATGGCTACTTGTGCTATTTTATCAGGTGTGTATGTTTCATCTAAGATACCACGGTCTTTCATACCTCTTAAATTACTTGACCTCCAAAGGTAGTGACTTAAAGCTTCACCTGCTAGGGTAAACGTTACGGGTCTAGTAGGGTTTAAAGCACCAAGCACCGTCCCCGTAGCAGCACCAACACCTTGGAAAAATTCACTATCGGTTAATTGTGCTGTTGTAACTAAACCAGCTGTACCCCCCGTTAAACCACCTTGAAGTCTACCTGCTGTATTACCAGCTACAAAACCAGCGACGCCACCAGCTATCTCAAGCATCACAGGTTCCATCACCGCACTAACATCTGCCCAATCCACACCAGGAGGTTGTACAAATTGTTTTTCCCCTGATTCAGGATCCTTATAAACTACTCTACCTGTACGTGGTTCAGTAGCTAATTCTAAAGCATCTAAAGGTACGTTAGGGTAAGCTTCTTTTAATAGAACTTTTATTCCTCTCTCGTAATTATCGGCGGGTAAGTAACTGGCGTCTTTTTGTACTTGAAACGATGCACCCTCTTTTGGGTTTATTCCTGCAGCTTCCGCTCTTTTAGTTGCGGGGTCAGTAGGGTTAAATAGTTCATCCATATTTAAACCGAAAGGTTGTTGACCTTCTTTTAACGGTTGGTCACCAGGAAGTGTGCCTCTAAATAAATCTCTTATAGCGTCTTTAGGGTTTAAATTTATAAAGCGGTCTCTAAACCCGTAAGGTTGCCCCAATACTTTATCAATAATATTAGGGCTAATGTTTAATTTGTCTACTAAATAATTTTTAAAATCACTAGGTACAAACTGTCCAGGAGTTTCTTCACCGTAAACTCCAGGTTTTATAGTCATTGGGTCAGGTTGTTGAGCCATGGGCGGTATAGGTTGACTTAAATCAATATTAGCATCTATAAGTTCATCAATATCTATTATATCGTTTTGTGCCATTACTGCAGTCCTAGTTTTTTAGCTTGTTGTAAATGTGCTTTGAATATAATCAACTCTTGAGCGGTTAAATTTGTTTCTAGTTGTGTAAAGTAAGCGTCTTGTTTTTCCAGATTATTAGCAAAACTCGAGTATTTATTAACCATATCACGGAAAGTACCTTCAATTTCAGTTTTAGTGTCTGTAGTAAAAGGTGTGGTTATACCGTATTTTAGGGCAAATTGAGAATCAGGAGATATATTAATATTCAAGTTTTTAACTTGTTCATTTCCAGGGTCTATACTATCGTCAGCGACAAAGGTTATTGCGCCTGGTGGTTTAGGGTCACTTATGGAAGTACTTAATTTTTCTTTACGATCGAGTAATTTTTTCATGTACTTATCTCTTGTGTCTTTTAGAGCTTGTACTTTCTCTATGTCTAATGTATTGTCAGCTTTTTTTATATCCATTAAATCAATATCTTCTGTGCTTCTATCCAGTTCTAGGATATTCCTATTAATTAAGTTACCTCTAAAGTCATTAGTAATAGCTTGGAATTGTTTTAAAGTAGTTGCGTTAGCACCTTGAATTCTCATAAATTGTTTAGTTTCAAAATCCGATATAGCTCTAAGGTCTAAACCTTTTTCAGTTGAATAAGCACCCGCACCTAACATAGCTAAATCAAATAATGCAGCGTCTTTTCTAGCTCCTGTCACACCGTTAGCTTCTAAAAATCCAGCGATAGGGCTATTTCTAAACGTTTCAAATTCTTTAGAAGTTATAAGATCAATTTTGTATTTATCATAACTTACTTTATTATCACCTTGATAAAAAGAGCTTCCTCCTTGATCGGGTGCTGCTTGAAACAGAGAACCAAAACCTTTAACAGAAATAACAAACTTATCAGCTAATTCCGTTGCTCTACCCGCTAGGTTATCAAATGCTAAATCTGCTTGGTCTGGGAATCTACTTACGTAATCATTAATAACACCGTCTAAGTTATCAGCTGAAACAAAATAATTGTCAATTGCTCTGTCTATACCTTTTATTTTATTTCTAACTTTATCAAACTGTTTTATACCTTGTCTTTCTATAGCTTTACTACCGTTAGGGCTGTTACCGAATTCAATAACTGAACCATCAGTGTTAGTCACACTACCGCTAAAGCTACTGATTTTTTCGTATTTAGCTCCGTTACGTGCTAACTCCATAGGACTTACAAAATCAGTTTCATTTGTAAGTTTATTTAACACATAAGTTGGTACACCGCTAGTAGGTAATATAGTACCTATATGACCTTCTGGTAAGTTATCAAACTCATCCGTAGTTAACCACTTCTCTATTTTAGAATCGTTACCTTCATCTATTGAGTATAGTTGCATGTTTGTACGTTTGTCATGCCCAGCACGTATTTGCCCCGCATACTTAGGGTTACTTTGATAAAAAGCTAATTGATCTTGGTCCATGAACACATTCATTGTGCTACCTGAGTCAGCATTAACAGTATAAGGTTTTAAATCTTGTTTTTCTGTTGGTCTTACACTGTTCGGGAATGTTTTAATAATTGCTTTATACTGGGTATCAGTTAAAGGTCTAGTCTGTTTATCAGCAAAGCCGTTACTACCAGCTATATCATACATTTTTATAGTAGATTCATCTGTGTACGCTTGTTTTCTGATAGCTGTATTCATAGCCATTCTATCTTTAACATCAGTAAGAGCCATATTAGTTACTAGGCTATTAATATTTCCTTGTCTCTGCATATCTAAAGTGGCTTTAGATTTTTTGTACCGTGACTCTTCTTTTTTACTGGACATTTTACCAGATATAAATGCTTTACCTAGAGCTGCACCCCAGTCCTCACCTCTTTCTCCAGAGTTAATAAGGGAAAGCCCTGCTGCTAGATACGGCATCACCTTGTCGGGTTGTTCTATTAAACTTTCGTAATCTAGTTCTCCGACCATGTTTGCTGCTGCTCTTTTATAAACTTCCATTTTTTCTGGGTCAGTCATATCTTCTAACATACTAGAACTCTCTAAATAAGAAGAGAATGAACCTTGATTACCTTTACTACCAGCGAGACTTCCTGCTTCTAGCATTTCACCTACGGTTAAGTCTTCGTCTTCACCTTTATTAACACCTAAACTTACATCTAAAAATTCTTTTATATCAGCACCTTCACCTTCACCACTAGTCATACCGTCAATTATCATCTGAGTAGTTTCATCGTTAGAAGAGTTACTCATAATACCTTGAGTTATCGAAGGGTCAATTGGGTTAGGCATAACGTTTGGTTGTTGTCCCATCACGGAATCTTTCATGAAGATATTTTCTACGCTTTGTCTATCAAGACCAGTAGCTTGCACAACATCTTCCATGGTCGCTCCACGGCTAAGCATTTCCCTAGCGGAGTTTTCTATTTGACTACGTTGAAAACTATCCTGCATTAAAACTGGGTCAATATCAGTAGGTTCCATACCGTAACCTTCCATCCCTGAATATCTATCAACAAACTGACTTAAATAATTACTAGCCATTATTTAAGTGCTCCGTATGCTGCTACTGCAGTTCCTAAACCTTGCATTACACTATTACTACCACCGCTACTAGAACCTGAAGCTAGAGTAGTACCTCCTAAAGTAGGGGCTAGTCCTGCTGCAGTTCCTGCTGCTTGACTAATTATTTGTCCTGGTAAGTTATACTGACCAACAAAGTTTTGGTACGCTAAGTCTAGTCCTGCTTGATTCTGACCACGTTGCATTCCGCCTACGCCCATCATATTATTTACGTCTCCTTGACGTAAAGCTGATAAACCTTGACCTAATCCAGCCATTTGACCACCGACGTTAGAACCAAACTGACCAGCTTGTAACCCGCTTTGTGCTAAGTTCTGACCAGTACCGCCTAATACGTTACTTAGTCCTGTTCCTAAACTACCTAGTCCTCCAGCTGCAGTACCCATAGTACCTGCTAGGTTTTGTCCCATACCCGCTATTTGTGCACCCATACCCGCTTGACCACTTCCTAAGTTAGCCATAGCATTAGC
>ENA-OSJC01000421-OSJC01000421.1-marine-metagenome-genome-assembly--contig:-NODE-421-length-41702-cov-4.662342_pt1 | contig 41702 bp, 79 predicted proteins | sample MGYA00237885_ERZ534234 | MGnify/ENA primary metagenome ERZ534234 (study PRJEB26413, sample SAMN06343907) | marine metagenome | isolation source: coastal waters | place: Atlantic Ocean: West Antarctic... | reverse complement strand
CTTAGACGGGATTACCCAGCAGACAGTATTGTACAGTGAAGCGGCTAGTTCACCCCGACCTTAACATGCGCTTGTAACTCAGTTGGATAGAGTACTTGGCTACGAACCAAGAAGTCAGGAGTTCGAATCTCTTCAAGCGCACCAGTTTATAACAATTAGAAAATGAGGATAAATTATGATGAATACAGATATGAAGAAGGAAATGATTGACGCAGTAAGAGCCCACGCAAATGGTCATATTGCTAAACACAGATTAAATGTTGAAGTGTACTTTGCTAACGCAGTTGGTATTGGTGAACACTCTAATATTATAGAGTCTATCGAAGTTGAACTTGGAGAAATCTCTAAGTATCATGACCAGATAGATATGCTTAATCTCTACTTCCCAGTAGGCGAACCAAAAATCTAACCATGATTGAGCATCTATTAAATATAACTGCCATAGCACTATTTCTCTTACTATCGATAACTTTCATATTTGGCGTTTGGCTATTAGAGAATGATCGTTACGAAGCGAAGAAGAAGCGCAAGACAGTTCTGAAGAAGCGCAACACTAAAGAACAGGATTAGCTAAGGAGAGATCCGAATGGAAGAAGATGAGGATATTCAAGTCGAACCAGTATTTACTCGACCTAATAGAGGATCCAGATTTCAAAGATCCTATACTGCTAGAAAAGCTAGACAGTTCATCAAACGCATCAAGGCAATCAAAATCGCTAGAAGAGAGAGACTAGAAGCGGAACAGATCCGCAAAGCGATACAAAGGAAACTTTATAATGAACAAACACAAAGAAATGAACATTAAACACGCACCACAATTTGATACGGCTTTGGTTGAGGCACACTATTCTGAAAGGGATGGTGTGCCTATTTCGTATGTGTGTAGCACCGATCTAAATAACAGTGACGTACCATTTGATATCTTCTTTAGAGAGACACCACATCCAGAGTTTGGTAATAGATATTTTGGTCTACGTAGAACGGAAGTAGGCGCACAGGCTTTGATTGTTGGTGCAGATCAAGTCGAGGATTACGATATCGGTATGATAGAGTCCTCTGACGGAGAATGGTGGTACAGCCAATCGCATCATGATTGCATTATGATTGATGGTAAGATGATTGATGGTGGCAGACAGTACACTCGTGGTAATGGATTCGAGCTGTTCCATATCAGAAATGGTAAAATCTTTAAACATGAGGCTCAACCCATTAACCACGATTACCCAGACTTCGTAGAGAATATGGATTTCTCTTGAAAAGTAAAAATAAATGAAAATAAAGCTTGACATAGCCGTCGGATGTGTTATAATAGTATCTGAATTGAGCGAATAAGAGAGTATATTATGAAATATTGCAGAAGGTGGGAAGAAATGACTAGAGCAGAACGCCAGAAGATGGTCGATGATTGTGCTTTAAACACTAAACCCATGAAAATTGTAAAGGTCAAGTAGTTATGTATCTATTAAGATTTCTAAGTACTAATGAGATATGCTTTCGTGGTGGGATCTACAACAATATGACCGATATTTTGAAAGGTCGTGAAGCTAAGAACCTACAGCAAATTTGTTGGATCGATTGGATTGAAGTTGAACATGAGGGAATTACACAATGATTAGATTTCTATTAGGTATATTAATACTGATGGGTGCGGTTGGCAATGATGACTTTGCGATGGAAGCGGGCTTAACTGCTCCGCCATTGCTTCAGACATTCTTGCTTGCCATGTTTGGTTTAGGACTGATGCTATGGGCTTTACCAAAGCTTATCGCACAATCTGAGAATAGTTAATGTTGTATTTTATCACAGGTAAGTATAAGAACACTAAGGTTGTAGACCTTTATGTCAATAGGCTTATCGAGTCTCTAAAGCTTAATCGTCTATCGAAGAGGTCGTTAATAATTGACTTCAAAACTTCGTTAGAGGATGAGTCTTTAGGTTCATGTTTCGGTGAGAAAGACGTTGCTCATGTATCTATTGCTAAGACGTCCTTTGGTGCAAACCAAACCTTCTTAGAACAGATGCTCACTTTGGCACATGAACTCGTACACGTTAAACAATATATGCGTGGCGAATTGAGATACAACCAGCAGGGCGATTTCCAATGGAAAAAGCGCAATGCAGGTGGATATAAATATGAAAACCAACCATGGGAAAAGGAAGCTGTAAAGCTTGAGAAGAAACTGTTTGTTGAATGCTTTCCTTTTGATATGGAAATTTCTTAGGAGAAAGGATATGGCAAGAGCAGTAGGCGGATGGAGACCTGAACCAGTAAATAAAAAGACTAGTCAGGGTAATAAAAATGTTAAAACGTCTTCGATGAACAAATCGAAAAGGGCGAGTTTAAAAAAGTATAGAGGACAGGGTTAACCTGACTTCGAGGTAAATTATGAAAATTGAATTTAATGTAAGTATTGATACAAACGAAGATAAAGAGATTGGCGCAGAATTGGTCGAACTCTTAACTGCGTTGAAGATCAGAGTTGATAACCTAAACGATGACAATGAGGAAGATGAAGAATGAAGTTTAAGAAAAATGATATAATTACAGTAATCACTGTAGCTGGCGAATATGTTGGCAAATATGTGGATGAAAGTCCTGTAACACTTAATATGGCTGATCCGAAGATGCTAGTATCTGGTGAGCAAGGCGTAGGATTTGGCACAGGCATCTGTGTTACGGGCGAAGATAATCCTAACTCCGTGAGTTTTTACACCGGCGGTATCGTGTTTGTCACTAAGACTAATGCTATTGTTACCAAAGCGTATCATGAAGCGAATAGCGGATTGATTCTGTGATATCGGGTAGTTATAAATGTTTAGTGCTAGAAGATCCAGATAATCCTGGTGAACTAGCATTGGATCTTCCTGATGCCCTACTGGTTTCTGCTGGTTGGGCTATCGGAGATACTTTAGACTGGAAAGAACTTGAAGATGGGTCTTGGACAATTACAAAAATAACTGGAGAATGAGTATGAAGATGTTACACAATAATGTGTTGATCGCTGAGAAAGATGAGGGTGTTGACAAAATGACTGCGGGTGGTATCATACTAACTGCTGATATCGACAAAGCTATTAAGCCAGGTGTCGTAATTAGTTCTAGTGTAGCTGTAGCAAGTGCTTTTCCTGAATTGAGTGCTGGTTCAGAAGTATATCTGGATTGGAAAGAAGCTATGGCAATTACCGTTCAAGGTAAGAAAGGCGCCATTGTCGATGTGAAATACATCAGAGCAATAATTTAAAGAAAGACTTGAATATGAATATTATGGATATAGGTGGTAAAGTTGTTAAGGATAACGATACTTATCAACTTAAAGATAATACGACTTTGGACAATCTAGTGGTTAGTTCTACTAGATTGCATCCAAACAAAAGTACGACAGGACATAGTCATCCTGGTCAAGAAGAAGTTTACAATTTCGTAGAAGGCAGTGGCAGAATATATCTAGACGATGTGCCACATAATGTTGGACAAGGCGATGTTGTATTGATACAGAGCGGTGTTCATCACCGTGTTGTGGCATATGAGAAGGGACTATACTTCGTGTGTGTATTCGATGGTAAAAGGAATCATTAGATGAAAGATGTTCTGACTTACACTGAGCTATTGGTGTTTAGTGTTGTATTTATTGGTGTTGTATTGAGAGCGATGTCGTATGATAAAGAAGAAGATTAGGTCGTATCTCTCTTTAGAGAATAAAGGATATGCATTTCAGGATGCAGTTTCTGGCAAAAGTGTCTTCTACTACAAAGACTGTTACGGTGATTGGTATATGAAAGAGTCTAGATGGTCGCTCTTCAGCGTAAGGGCTTTTAAAGGATAAGATTATGAAAGTGAAGATAGGTAATTATATTAGCAGGTGGAATTCAGACCTCCATTCTGACTATATGGATAAAAAATATGGTGGTAAAGGTCTTGAAAATAGTGAGATCATTGACCATTATGTAGAAGGTGTAGACGATATGATTCAGTGGTTTTATGACCACACCATCAATCTATATCTCGATAGAAAGAAGCAGAAAGTGGATATTCGAATTGACAGTTTTGATACCTGGAGTATGGATCACACACTATCTCCCATAATTTTACCTATGCTCAAGCAACTTAAGACCACGCAACACGGTGCTGGATTCGTAGAGCTATCTGATGTTCCTAAAGAGTTGCACGGTAAGAAACTCACTAAAGAGCAAGGAGCTAAGGGCGAAGTGAATGACAAACACTTCGAGAGATGGGACTATGTGCTAGATGAAATGATTTGGGCTTTTGAGCAGAAGTGCCGAGACGACTGGAACGATGACTATATAGATAGTGAAGATGATCCAGATTCTTTCATGGGGACTAAGTTCACTAGATGGGATGATAAAGGTATGAAGGCTCATCAAAAACGCATGACCAACGGGTTCCGTCTGTTCGGCACCTATTTCGAAAATTTGTGGGATTAATAGATATGACAAATACTACTAAAATTCGTAATGACCTATGGTGGAAGAACTTAAGTCAAAAAGATCGAGAAGAAGCATTCTATGCTGTAACGAAACGCATCTTTCAAGGTGTTATCTGTGATCAGATGGCTTATGATGAGATTTTGCAGGAAGTCTTCGGAATTGATGGTAAGTCTGATGTAGGCAGAGAATCTGGTTACTATGCTATACACAATGCATTAACATATAAGTAGGAGTACAAGTGACCACTAAGAATGATATAACTGGAGATAGTATCCGATCAAAAGTCCTCTCACCGAAAGGCAGAGACAATTGGGATACTATCTTTGGTAAGAAAAAGACTACTGAGTCGAAAGGTAAAAAAGATGATCGTGAGATCCCAGCTAAATAACATATACGGACATCCTTATGTTAGCTATACTACTGCTGAGTATATACGACCACTTAAGAAAGAAAAAGTGCGGGTAATAGAACCCAGTGCTAATGCCAACCGATATGACCCGAATGGCAATAAAAAGAGTAATGGTCTAATACTAGATATAGAGGTGTAATATGGGAATGAAATTAGCTGGAGTAATGGCTTTATTGATGTTCGTCATGGGTGGGGCATTCTATTGGTACTATAATGACACGCAGGAAAGAATGACTATCCTGAATCAGAACAACGCCAAGTTAGAAGTTGCTATACAAACAAGTGAGGCAGCCATTGAGCAACTGCAAGTGGATTATAAAAGGGCTAGTGAAGAGTTGACTAAGGTTAACGAAGAGTTCGGTGCCATCCGCAAGCAGAATCAAGTGCTATCAGATAAGTTAGGCAGACATGATCTTGGCAATCTTGCTGAGAATAAGCCTGGTTTGGTAGAAAGAGTAATAAGTGGTGCAACAGTCAAAGCTAACCGATGTTTCGAGTTGCTTTCTGGTGCAGATTTAACAGATAAAGAAAAGGAGGCTAAAAATGGCAAATCGTTCAACAGTGAATGTCCTTGGATGTTTGATCGTTATATCTCTGATTAGTGCATGTAGTAGTATGCCTCAGAAGATTGAGGTCTCGGCTACAGCAGTCGAAAAACCTAAACTGGTATTGCCACAAGCAGATGAACTAAACCTCAGAGATGTTAAGTGGATGATCATCACAGAAGATAACTACGATAAGCAGATGGAAAAGCTTAAGGCTAGTGGTAGATCCGTAGCTTTCTTTGCAGTAACAGATGAAGGATACACAAATCTTGGTTTGAACATATCAGACCTTCGTGCATATCTACAACAGCAACAAGCAATCATTGGCGCTTACGAAGGCTATTACCAAGATGCTGAGACAGCATTAGACGATGCTAATAAAGAAATCAACGATGCTAAGACTTCAGTAGAAGACCAGCAAAATGTACCAGAAAAAAGCCTTTGGGAGAAAATAACAAATTAAAAAGTACTGGAGAATCTGGGCTAAGAGTCTGGGTGAAAAGGTAGGAGAGACTGATCAGCAGGCTGATACTGTAGCTATGATCAGATCGTTTTGGTGGATCTGCCATATGGCAACCTGTTGGTTCATCATTTTAAACGCAATACAGAATCATGGATGGGGATTAATTGGGCAGTGAAAAGATTTTGGGTGATGTGGAAACATGCAATCGGAACGTTCGATGAAGAGGATGGCTATGATGTCAGGAACGAAAATCCTATAGCTGTAATCCGCACGTTCATATTACTACTCAATGTTACCTGTGGTGTTTTCATTATCGCAAATATTATAAGACATTGGTAAATAGTACTTGACATTCGTAAGTACTTCGTGTATTATACTTAGATAGACATAACAACTTGAAAGGAATAGATGGTGGGTAAAGCTCCAGAATGGGCTGGATGTGTAGGAACATCGCAAATATTAGGTAGACCAAACTCTTTTACAGAATGCTGGTCAGACGGGGTTTCAAGAAAAGTTAAGTTAAGACTTAGATATTTGCCTAAAGCATTACTCACATGGGATAGAAATGGAGTCAGATTAAAACATGCAGGAATCTTATCACGACTATATGGGAAGAAGAATGAGAGAAGATGAATTGAGTAAAAAGTACGTTATGGTGACAGCCGTGTCTACGTTTAGACAGCGATACTGTATACCGATGGATCAATTACAAGAAGAGAACACGAATGTAACTGTCGATCCATTGTGGGCACTCGATGCTGTTACGTGTAACGATGTTAACGAGTTTTCATCAGAACACATTGGCGAGATTATTGTCGATCATGATGTTATGAGTGAAGAGGATGTCTTATCCCTGTTTGATAGAGATAATGACTATCTAAAAAACTTAGATGAAAGTAAGAAGATCAGTATGATACGTGACTGGAAATGGTCAGAAGAGAACCCATGGGACTGATTACTATCTACGGATCTGATAACTGTCTACACTGTTTGAGAGCCAAGCAGTTAGCTGAGGTGTTCCAGTTAGAGCATGAGTACAAGTCTGTTGTTCATTATCGAGAAGAGTTCGACAGAGAGTTTCCTGGAGAGACAGCAATACCTCAAATAATTTGGGGTAAAAAACGCTTGACAGGCTATGAAGAGTTTGCTATACTAGTAAACGAATACATTAATAATGGAGAAAATGAAAATGACTAAAGATGAAATGAAAAGCTTGCTAACAGCAGGTTCGGTGAGAATTGAGTTTCTTAAAGCAAACGGTGCGATGAGAACAATGGAAGCAACTCTAAGTTCTGATCATATTCCAGTACAGCCAGTGATTGAAAGCGGTGGTGTGACGGGTACGACTAAGAAAGTTAGTACGTTCTCTTTGCCTGTATGGGACATTGAAGCGAATGGATGGAGATCCTTTCGATGGGACAGTCTTCGTGACGTAGCAGGGACGACATTGCCAAATGGCATTAGCTAACTGCGTATTATCGGTACTCACCCTCATAGAGAGGGACGTGGACCCAAAGCTTCTGGCTCAAGTAGACTTCATCACAAGTGAAGATCAAAAGAGTCAGAGGCAGGTCTCATTGTATATGCCTTCTGAATCTGCTGATGATCCAGCTGTACAGCATTTAGCTGACGGTGGTTGGAATAAGTATGATGCGTTGGTGTTTATGACTCATTGGCAACAGAGCATGTATAACCTATTTCTAGGTATTCCTTACTCTGCAGGCGTTGTTATGCCTAACGCCATTGAGCCTATCAAAACGACTAAGAAGAATGAAGATGATATCAATCTACTATTCGTTGGGGATCCTCGTAATGGTCTGGATGTAGCTTTTAACGCATTCCAGAAAATATCACCTAGAAATCCAAACGTTAAGCTGTATGTCTATAGTGACTTCAGTGTGTTTGGTAATCTCAAAACAAAGGCAAACAAGTCTAACAGAATATTCTGTGAAAATGTGCAAAGCCATGAAATGGTTATGTTCACGAGTATTGATAAGAGTGACATAGGCATGCAGGGTAAAATACCTGTTCTTGATCAGTGTCACATACTACTTTTCCCTAATCACTTTCCCGAGACTTCATATACGACTTTGATCGAATGTATGTCTGCTGAGATGATGTGTATCCATACGTCATATAGTTCGTTACCAGAGACTTCTCTTGGTATGACTGCTATGTATGGTCACACAGAAGACATTTCTGCACACGTAAACAAATTCTATCAGGAGCTAGAGAACGCAATAAATCTATATAATAGGACTAGTGTCCGAAGAACCTACGGGTTGGATCTGGCACAGCACAAGATTATAGTGGATGATGTGTACTCGTGGGAAAAAAGGTTAGCACAATGGAACGAATTATTAAAAAACCTCTTGACAACCAAATCGCACTAGTGTATACTACAAGTATAAATTAAGTAAGGAGTCAAGTATGGCTAAATTAGCTAAGAAGACAGTCAGATTAGCACCTCGTAGGTCTAACGCTGTTCGTCTGCAAGAAGAGAAGCACGTCGGTAGAGAGACTACTGATTGGGCTGATGTGACCGAAGATAAGATGCCACGTCAAATATTAGATACGTTACGGCATTACGGCTACTTCTATGACAAGAAGCATTATGTCGAATGGACAACAGATTGGATGAAAACCAATCGTCCTGAAGACTTGAAGGACTACAAAGCCGCAGAAGACTGGCGCACTAGTTCAACAGTTGCCGCTCTATGTAAGATGGAGATGAATGGCTGTCAGTTACCTGAACAGAATAAAGCGTTTCAGATTACAGCACTCGATGAGATAATTGAATTCGGTAAGACTGTTAAAGTCGAAATCGATCCAAATGCTCCTGAGCCAGTGAAGCGTAAGAGTCCTTCTGAACTACTTGGTGAGAAGACCAATGAGTTTATAGGTGAGATAGAAGGCTCTATCGATGAGTACACGTCAGGTACGTTAGACAAAGATTGGTCGATATATGATGTCATGATCAAAGATGGTTCTGCGACTCAGACTGCACACGATACTATCCGACACTACAAGCCAGTTCAAGAAGAACTACGTGAACTAGTTGAAGATAAGACTGAGGATCTAATTGAGGGATACTCTCATATGACACCTAGAAAGCAAAAGGCATTCTATAAGTTCATATGTGATCTGATCTCCGATACGGAAAAGTTTCTTTTGAGTAAGAAAGCAACACGTAAGACTCGTGTACAGAAGCTTAAGCCTGCTAGTAAGCAAGTCGCTAAGGTATTGTATCTGCCATCTTCGTCTGAGTACAAGATAGCAAGTGTCAGTCCCGAGAAGATGGTTGGTGCTGATCAAGTGTACCTCTTCAATACTAAGACTAGACAGATGAAGTATCTGGTCTCTGATCGAAGGAATGGCTTCGAGGTTAAAGGCAGTACGATTAGTGGATTCGATGTTAAGAATTCATTCAAGAAGATGCTGAGAAAGCCCGAAGAGTTTATCACGATACTCGCTAAAGCTTCCAAGTCCAAAGCACTCAAAGAACTTAGGACTCTGAAAACCAAAGAGAGTGAAACTGACGGTCGAATCAATCGAGATACTATAATATTAAAGGTGTTGTAATGGCAAATGTCATAGACTTTGCGGAAGCACGTAAGAAGCACGAAGAAAGAAACGAAGAACTCAAGGAGTTAATCCAAGAAAGCGATAAGGATGTCGCTAAATTTTTTGCACTGAATGCGGCTAGAGATATAGTCACAGCGTTGCATGATATGGGCATAGATGTTGCCAATGATCCTATGAGCATACTAGAAATTATGTCCACTATGGAAATCATCAAAGCGTTAGTATACAGATCGATAGGCGAAACGCATCCTTTCCAAACAGTAGCGGAAAGAATGTGGGAAGATATGGAACTGGATCATGACGAACTGCTACACTCATTTCTAGAAGATATGTATAAGGCAGATGATGACGAGGAATGACTTGACAAACCCTACGATTTGTGATATGATACACTATCATATAAATTAAATCAGGAGATAAATTATGATATTGGTAGACTTAAACCAAGTTATGATTTCAAACATGATGATGCAGATTGGTAATCACCAAAATGCTCAAGTGGATGAAAACATGCTAAGACACATGATCTTAAATACTTTAAGATTCAACAGACAGAAGTTTCACCGTGAGTTTGGTGAACTACTAATCACTTGTGATGACAAGAACTATTGGCGCAGACAGTCGTTCCCGTACTATAAGGCTAATCGCCGTAAAGCACGAGACAACTCTGAGCTAGATTGGAGTGCTATATTCAATGCTCTTAATAACATTCGAGATGAACTGAAAGAGTTCTTCCCGTACAAAGTTATTCAGATTGATACGTGTGAGGCTGATGACATCATTGGTACTATCGTACACAAAGAGGGTAAAGAACTGAATGTAGGCGAGCCTATTCTAATTCTATCAGGTGATCATGACTTCAAACAACTGCATAAGTATGCAAACGTGAAGCAATACGATCCTACACGAAAGCGATGGATCTCTCATTCAGATCCAAATCAATATCTAGCTGAACACATCCTCAAGGGCGATGCTGGTGATGGTGTACCTAACGTGTTGTCACCCGATAATACATTCGTAATGGGTATCCGTCAGCGACCAGTGACTAAGAAGCGTATGCTGGATTGGCAAGATATAAATAAAATGGATGATGAAGTAAAACGTAACTATTTCCGTAACAAGTCGATGATCGATTTGACACAGATACCAGCTACTATCAAAGAAACGATTCTAGAGCGTTACGATGCAGAGAATCCTAAAGATAGAAGTCAGTTGCTTAACTACTTTATCAAGAACAAGTTACGAAATTTAATGGAAAGTATATCGGAGTTTTAATATGTCTATGAAAAGTTTAAATGAAATAATTACGGAAGTGTGTGAGTTGAGTACCAACGAAGAGAAAGTTGCATGTCTTAAAGAGAATAACTCGAAAGAGTTACGCAACATTCTCATTCTAATGTACGATAAGAAGTGGTCGTTTAGTGTCCCTTCTACAGCTCCGCCTTACAATGCCAGCATCATGGTTGATACGCATGGTGCACTTTATCGAGAAGCTAGAAAGTTGTGCTACATCGTTAACGAAATGCCTGAAGGTGTAAACCTCACGCAGATTAAGAAGGAATCAATATATATCCAAATGTTGGAGAATGTTGATGAAGGAGACGCAAAGTTACTGTTACGTATGGTAGCCAAAGCGGCTTATCCTGAACTTCCAGTCGAGTGTATCCTTGAAGCGTTTGGCCCGATCATTAGTGATCCTGTTCCAGCGATTCCCGCAAAACGTGGTCGGGGACGACCTAAAAAAGTAGCTTAACAATAAGAAGAGTGCAATATCAATGGCTAAAGGTAAAAAGTTTCGTGAGTGGATCGAAGAGGATTATGCTCAAGAAAAAATCGGTAGAAAGAAAGATTCTAAACGATATGACAAGCGTAAAGCTGACATTCAGAAAGCCAGGCGACAAAAGCGATCTCACAAGGATTCTTTGTTCGATTAGATAGAATAAGGGGGTTGACAAGACCCCCTTTGTATGCTATAATATGTTTATAAATGATAGGAGTGATATGATAGAAATTGATAAGAAATTGGTTCTCGTGGATTGCGATGGTGTATTAGTCGATTGGCTTTACACTTTCAATAACTGGATGAAAGAACATGGTTACCACCCAATTGCGGGTGTTAACGAGTATGACTTGGGTGTCGTATACGGTCTGAGTAAAGCTGAGATGTATAAGCACATAAAAGTCTTTAACGAGAGTGCGGCAATCTGCTGTATTCCTCCCCTGCGTGATGCAGTCAAGTATGTCAAGAAGATGCACGAAGAATTAGGCTGTGTCTTTCACTGTATTACTAGTCTAAGTCTCAACCAGTATTCTGGTGTACTACGTAACCAGAACATAGAAAGTCTGTTTGGTAAGACTGCCTTTGAGAAGGTCATATGCTTAGATACTGGTGCTGATAAAGATGACGCATTAATGCCTTATCTCGATAGTGGATGCCTATGGGTAGAAGATAAGCCCGAAAATGCCGAACTTGGTATTAGGCTGGGTCTTACATCTGTTCTCATGGAACATAAGTTCACTGAAGAGTACAGTCATCCAGATATCCAGAAGGTAAAAACCTGGAAAGAAATTTACGAAATGATGCTTTAGCAGGTAATTTCGATATAAATATCTGTGTGATGGATACACAACGAAGCGATCCTTGGGGGTCGCTTTTTTACTATAATAATTGGAGAATACATAATGCCTATTTACTCGTTTAAGAATACTAAGACAGGTGAAGAAACTGAAAAAATGATGAAGATTGCAGATCGTGAATTGTATCTATCTGAGAACCCTGACCTTCGACAGTTCATTTCTAAAGCTCCTGCTTTGGGTGATGCCGCACGTCTGGGAATAACCAAAACTCCTGATAGCTTCAATAGCCTATTAAAGAATATTCATAAGAATAGTCCTGGGAGTAAAATGCAAACCCGATAAAGATAAGGATGGAAAATGCCTGCACACCAACAGCAACATCGAATGACCAAACGCCAAAAGCGAGTACTTAAGCAACAGGGAGTAATAGGTACAGACAACCAATTATCTACAGGATTTCAGATCAGCAAAGACATTGCACCAATGACTTCGAATCAAGAAGTAGCGTTTGATGCATGGGAAGACGGAGCAAATCTAATGCTTCATGGCATTGCAGGAACGGGTAAGACCTTCTTGGGATTGTACTTCTCACTCAAAGAAGCGATGGCAAAAAATACATCATATCGAAAGGTGTACATTGTTCGATCGGTAGTTCCAACAAGAGATATGGGATTTCTTCCCGGTTCTCAAAAAGATAAGATGAAAGTCTACGAAGCACCATATTACGACATAGCATCTAAGATATTCCAGCGTGGTGATGCCTACGAAATTCTAAAGCAAAAGAATCTAGTAGAATTCATTTCAACATCCTTCCTAAGAGGATCCACATTCGATGACTGCATCATAGTAGTTGACGAAGTTCAGAACATGAGCGATCAAGAATTGCACACCGTTATGACGAGAGTTGGCGAGAATTGTAAGATCATTTTCTGCGGTGATGTTAAACAGGATGACTTGACTAGTGAACGTAAGAAGGAAATTTCAGGATTACGTACATTCATGAAGATCATTGAGCGTATGGATGAGTTTAGTTTCGTTGAGTTCCAAGCATCGGACATTGTTCGAAGCGAGTTAGTCAAAGCATACATCATAGAGAGAGACAGACAAGGACTATAAATAGTAATATGGAAAATCAAAAAGATAAACACAAAAGCATGACCGAGCTGAACTCAGACGGGAATGAAACTAGGGGGCGAGAGGGTGAAGACCTTCTCGTTGAAATCCGACCAGAGTCTATGGGTCAAATGGGCTGGGACTTTGGTGAGGGCAATGATATTGACGAAGAAAGTGTCGATAGAAAAATCTTAAGAGGATAATATGGCCGAACGAATACGAGTATTTTTACTAGCAGACGGTACAAGAGTTGGTAAGCAGATGACCCAAGCAGAAGTGGATGCATTTTTAGCCGCTAATGCTGGATCTTCGTTGGTACGATAATGCCATTATCTGCTAGAATAACTGATGCAATCTTAACCGGGCATTCAGCTCCTTGTACGGTATCATCTACAATTCTATCAACACCACAGACTAAAGTGTTTGTGGAAACGAAGCTGGCTGCCGTGACTGGCAGTCTCATAACGGCGCACACTCAGCCCAATCCAGGTGCTCCGCCACCTTGTATTCCTCATGCTGATGCAGTAACTGGATCTGGATCTGCTAAAGTCTTCATAAATTCAATAGCCGCTAATAGGCTTGGTGATTCGGCTGATCTAGGTACGATAACAGGAAGTGCATCTAAAGTCAAAATGGGTTAAAATAAAGGTTGACAACAACCTAAAAGTGTAGTATACTGTATATTCAATTGAGAGGAATATTATGTTTACACACTATCAACACGGTCACGTTATCGAAGAGATGTCAGCAGACACCTCAGACAAGGGCCGATTCTATACCACACCAAGTGGTGCAATTCTACCTTCAGTAACTACAGTTCTGAGTGTTCAAGATAAGTCTGGATTAGACGCTTGGCGCAAACGTGTAGGTGACGCTGAAGCAAATCGAGTCATGAACCAAGCTTCCACACGTGGTACTGCTGTTCACCAACTCGCAGAAGATTACGTCAATAATGACGCTGATTGGAAGAAGGGTGCAATGCCCTCAAATCTATTCACATTCAATACAATCAAGACTGTGCTAGACAAGCATCTAGATAACGTCTGGTGTCAGGAAGTTCCTCTATTCAGTGAGAAGCTTTCGGTGGCTGGTCGGGTTGACTGTATTGCAGAGTGGGACGGTGTTCTATCGATCATCGACTACAAAACATCTAGGCGTCCAAAGAAGCTTGAGTACGTTGAAAGTTACTTCATCCAAGAGTCGGTGTATGCCGCTTGCTGGTTTGAGATGACTGGTGTTCCAATCAAACAGATCGTCACAGTTATTGCTGTCGATGATAATGATCCTCAGGTATTCATTGAGAAGCCTATGAATCATCTCCATAAGTTCATAGCACTACGAGCGAAGTATAAAAAACTCAAAGGAATTTGAAAATAAAGGTTGACATCGTGGACCAACCTGCTATAATATGTGTATAAAGTAAAGAAAGTGAGTCAATATGACAAATTTAAATAATATAACTAACATCGAAGTCGAGGGAATCGACATGCAGGACTATCCAAAGTTCTGTGACGCATACATTGCGTATGCCGAAACTGCTGACGGAGTTGCTCTTACTGAGCAAGAATTAGATATCGTTAATGAAGATTACGATGTACTCTATCAAGCCATCGAAGATTATATACACTAGGGTAGGATAAATTATGAATTCTTTTATGAATGCAATCTGGAATGCCGTCGGCTCTGAGGTCAGTGGCTTCTACAAAGATGTTCCCTTCTTGGGCACTATCACATCTACTCGTGCTAAGTATGGCACGGACATTGAGGTAGCCGTCACTGTACCTGGTGATATGCATCTCATCGACGGTACCACCTTGTATGAGGGCGGTAATGGTGTGTTCTCTAATCTTCACGTTTACCTAAAATAAAGGTTGACATTGTGGTCCAACCTGCTATAATACTTGTATTGAATTGATAAAGAGAGATGATTATGACAGAGAATATTGAAGTGCAATACATCGATAACATCCATTTGTTCACTGGTGTGATTCCAGCTGGTTTCGATCTCATCGAATATGAGCGTGGTACTGACCCAGTTGATGACGGTCTGGTGCTGTACGGTTTCGATGAAGTTGGTTGTCTGAACGAGTTCGATAGACCAGAACATGCTTTTGTCAGAATTAGTTAAGATAGAGGTTGACATCCTCATCCAGTCTGATATAATACTTGTATAAAATGAAATAACAGAGAGAACTAGATTATGGCTTATGTATCCCAAGACGATAAGAAGAAGTTAGCACCAGCAATTAAAGCTGTACTGAAAAAGTACAAAGTGAAAGCTTCTATCGCAGTCCGCAATCATTCCACTTTAGTGGTTAACCTCAAGCAGGGTGAAGTAGACTTTGGCGATGCACATTACCAAGTAAACACTTACTGGATCGATGAGCATTTCTCCGAGAAGCCTGTAGCTAGGAACTTCCTAAACGAACTTGTAGACGCCATGAAGGGCGTTGACTACTTCTGCAATGATGATTCTCAAACGGATTACTTCAGTCGTTCACACTACACCGACATCAATATCGGTGGGTGGAATACTAATTACAACTTAATTTAAGGAGATAAATATGTGGGTAGCAAAACCAAATCTGAACAACACCCTTCACATGAAGGAATTCCCAACGGCTAAAGAGGCTGTTGCTTACCTCGAAGAGTACACGGGCATCGAGATGGCTTATGATCGTAATCGTAAGACCAAAGAGATCACCTATGACTGGGAGATCATCGAAAAACTTTTTCAAAAAAAGGGTTGACATTCCCACCAACTATGATATAATAGTTGTATAAAATGAAGAAAGTGAGTATATTATGAAAATGAAAGAAAAAATTGAAAGCCTCTGGATGGAGTACAACGCTATAATGGCAAACGCCTATCCTGGGGATGAAGAAGCTATCATGGCTGAGATTGTTGCCTTAGGCGGTGAGAACTATCAAGAGGAGTTTCTTCAAGATGAATGAAGTCGAACAACTTGAAATCCTAAAGACTGATTACTTAGGTATGAAGCTTAAGGTGCAATACAATAAGTTCATGCTTGGTGGTCACTTTGACGGCAAGACTATTACTGAGAGTATGCACTTCGCAAATTGGGACAAAGCATGTAACTGGGCTGGTAAAGCCACGATGTCTTTAGATTGCCCATTTGTGATATTAGATATGACTAACCTCACCACTGGTGAAAAGGAGCATTTTTAATGAAATTAGTAATTCAAACTCAGGTTCGTGAAAACTATGGCGCCCATGACTGGGACGGTAAGGGTGAATGCCCTCAGTACTGGAAGTTCAAAGGTGGTCAAACCTTTGTGTATGCTAACCTCAATGACGGCAATCTGGCTAGTCTCCGTGAGAACGGCATTCCCGTACTAAATACATTGATCGAGGATTTCAATGAATCCTTTGAAGAGTATATCCTAGACCACTCCATCGTGGAAGACGATGAGCCTGTTTGTGAAGAGTGGGAAACACCATGGATGTTGAACCGTACGGACTCTGAATGGGTTGCATCACGTAGGCAATATCGTGAGGATCACTGGAAGCCAGGTGTCGGTGGTAAAGATGAGTCCTATGTTATGTCACTTGGTGGTGAGAGGGAGCAGTACAGTAACGAGTACTTTAGTGAGGTAGATGCCGCATGATTTTTTCACTGATAAAATTTATATTCACGATAGTTGTAGTGTACTATCTAACAGTCTTTACCCTTGCGTTATTCTTTATCGCATTGGCAATGAACGCTACTTGACAATCGCCAACTAATGGTGTACAATGGACAAACATATGGAAAGAGTTTTAATGTTATATTTGGAATACAAAGATGATAAAGGCTGGACACAGCGGTACGAGCACCTGACAATTGATCAGTGTGAAGCAATTAAGATAGATTTGATAGAGAAAGGCATTGATCCTAATACCATAACAATCTCTAAAATGAAGGGTTAGCAATGAACGTATTTGTACTACATAGAGATCCAGTGTTTGCCGCAAGAATGCAATGCGATAAACATGTGGTCAAGATGATTGTTGAAAGCGCACAGATGCTTTCTACAGCCCATCGTATGCTAGATGGTACAATGTCAAAGCAACCCTCAAAGTCTGGTAAGAGAATGGTGCCGCACTTCACGCTCACAGACTGGCGTGAACAACTGCTCTATAAAGCTGTACACTTTCATCACCCATGCACAGTTTGGACGATGAAAAATAACGAGAATTACTTTTGGCACTGGTTGCATTTTGAAGCACTGTGTAAAGAGTACACGTATCGTTATGGTAAAGTACACAAGAGTGAGAAGTTGTTGCTAAAGGCATTAGAAAGTGAACCTGACAACATTCCTAAAGGTGATCTCTCTAAATGGCCACTAGCGATGGGTGCGGCACCCCAATGTATGACTAATGATGTAGTTGAGTCGTACCGTTTATTTTATCACACAAAACAAGAGAGGTTCAAGATGGCTTGGACTAAACGTGAAATGCCTGATTGGTTTCAGGTAGCATAGGAGAAGAAAGATGAAGCAATATTTAATGCAACCAACACATAAGAAATGTGTGCTGGAATTCGAGGCATACACCAAAGTTATCGATGGCATTAAGACCATTGCTACTAAGGAAACTGGATATCGCTCTGGTAGTTGGATAATCTATGTGCCTGAAACCGAAGAAGAGCTCCGAGATTGGTGCCGAAATGTTCACGATATGTCGCTAGAGGATATGATGGAAGATATGATGGAAGATATCGATGGCGATACAACCATCCTACCTCCTTTTGACTTTATGCCAAATGATGAAATGTCATATATTGATGTCGATGATTATGACAACGAAATGCTTGAGGCGTATGACGGGTGCTGGACAGAATGGCAGGTACGACAATATGCCAACGAAAGTAATCCCAGTTTTCCTATGATGAGCGAAGAAGAGTTAGAAGAACTTCGTGAGGAAATCGAAGATCGGGAAGCTGTCGATGATGAGAGTGCTTATCTTGGGATTGAAGAAGATGGCTGGGAAACTGATGGATTCTACTGTGAGATCCATTGCACTGTCACTCTGGTCGAGTGTGATGATATGGGCTATGTCGATGACTAAAACTGAGAGTAAGCCGCTAGTCTGGTACGTGAAATGGATCGCAACTATATTGATACTAGTATCAGTCTCATTTAGATATGCAGGAACAGAATTTCACATACTAGACCTACTATTCGGTAGTGCCGGTGCGGCAATGTGGCTGTGGGTGGCTGTGATATGGAACGATAGATCACTGATCATCCTCAATACAATTATGTTCATAATGCTCTTTGGAGGACTATTAAAGAATATATTTTGAAAATAAGTGAAAATAATGGTTGACTTTCTGGACCACTATGCTATAATACTTGTATAGAATGAAAAAAGAGAGTGATTATGCGAAATATTTTGAAAATAGTGAAAATAAAGCTTGACATTGCTGTCCAACCTGTTAATATATACGTATAGATAAGGAGAAGCGAATGTTAAGTCAAAAATCAGTTCTAGCCCGTTTACTCGCTAATGAGAATATTAGCGTCCAACAGGGCAACTTTGAGTCCGCCTTTTTCGATGTCGAGAACCGTGTTCTAGGTTTACCTCTCTGGAAAGAGATGTCACCTGATGTCATGGATCTCCTCGTTGGTCACGAAGTCGGTCACGCCTTATACACACCAAACACTATCACACCAGCAGAACTTGAAGCTGAGGGAATTCCCTTTGCTTACATGAACGTTGTTGAAGACATTCGGATCGAAAAGGCAGTTCTTGCCAAGTACCCCGGACTAGTCGCTAACTTCAAACGTGGTTATGTTGACCTGATGGAGATGGATCTATTCGGCACCAAGAATAAAGATATCAACACCATGGGTTTCATGGATCGTTTGAATCTGAAAGCTAAAGGTCGTGATCTAGTCGATATCGAGTTCTCTGAAGAAGAGATGCCATATTTCAAGAAAGCTATGGCTGTTGAAACCTTTGAAGAAGTCAAGACTGTATGTCAAGAACTTGTCGCCTGGTTAGGTGGTAAAGATGACCAGAATGAAGACGAGGGTGATACCAATAAAGTTGAGATAACCCTAGACGAAAATTCTGAAGAGGGTGACGCTACTGCTGAAGTTGATCTGAAAGAAGACGACCTAGCTGATCTCATCGATAAGATGAATGGCGAATCTTCGAATTCAGATGAAGACGGTGAGAAAGTCGACCAATCTGGTGATCAAGATAGCGATGACTCTGAAGAAGAGGCTGATGAAGCCGATTCTCAAATCGAGCGTCAACCTAAAGAGAAGCCTGAAGAGTCTTCAGTCGGTCCTGTCGATAACGGCGTACCTACTCCTGATCTTTCTAATCTCCCAGAAGTTGAGACTGAGAATTCTCAGAACGAAAACATGAAGGATCTAGTCGAGACTGATGGAAGCCTCTTTGTTCAAGGCATGAATCGTCAAGCGTTTGATCAACTAGTCAACCCTTACAGTAAAGTTCTAGAGTCTCGTGAGAAGCACCAAGAATATTTGGTTCAGCAAGGTGGTGAAGAATACCAGGCTACTGGCTACGATGAATTCATGACCTCAACTAAGCAAGTTGTTAACTTGATGTCCAAAGAATTTGAAATGCGTAAGGCAGCCTATCGTTCTGCTCGTGCCCGTAACTCTAACAAGGGTTCGCTAGATGTTAACAAGCTTCACTCTTACAAGTATGAAGATAACTTGTTTAAGCAAGTGACCACGCTTGCTGACGGTAAAAATCACGGCATGATAATGCTAGTTGATTACTCAGGTTCAATGTACCCTAACTTACCTAGCGTTATTCGCCAGACCATCGCTCTCGTGATGTTCTGTAAGCGAGTTCAGATTCCATTCGAGGTCTACGCATTCACTACTACTAGTAGCAGTAAGCAAGAAGTTGCGGTTCGTGAAGCCTCGAGTAACCTTACTCGATTTGACTATGATGATTTAACGCTAAACCAACTGTTCAGTAATAAGATGTCTAAGACTGATTTTAACCGAGCGTTGAAAAGCTTTTATGCTCAGACTGTCCAGACTCGTTATTTGCCAGCGATGGAGCGTTTAGGATCTACTCCTTTGAATGCCGCTCTACTCGGCTGTGAATACATCATCAAAGATTTCTTGAAGTCTAACCCAGTTCACAAATTGAACTTGGTCACTCTGACTGATGGTGCGAGTGACTATGCCCGAGTTATCGCTGGTGTTGACTACCGTCGTGATACGCCACACCAAAGACGTGGTACTAAGTTGATCATGTCTATTCGAGGCAAGAAAGTTGAACTAGATTCTTACTACGGTGGCGGTACTGAAAACACTGCAAAGATTATGAAGGCAGTTTCAGGACCAAACGTAACAACCTCTAACTTCTTCATCTGTAGCCGTCGAGACTTTACCCATGAGATGTATCGCTTGTTACCTTGGGATAGCACTGCTCAGAAATCGGCTAAAAAAGAGATGGCTAAAGACGGTGTATGGGTTGTCAATAAGCAAGACGGATACGATAAGCGTTTCATTATGGTCGACAAGTCTAACACTATGAGCGGTGAGACTGAAGAGTTTGAGGTAGAGACCTCAGCTACCCCAGCCCAGATCGCTCGTGCGTTTAAGAAGTTCAGTGGATCTAAGAAGGGCAACCGAGTTGTTGCTCAGAAGTTCACTGAATTAGTAGCCTAATATAATTATATAATGGAGATAAAGATGTTAAATATTGAGAACAAAATGCAAGCAATAAGTGCCGCCCAGAATGCCTTTGCCACTATAGAAAGTGTCAGACCTGGAGCGATAGCCCAAGATACCAAATTCGCTTTAGCGGAGTTGAAACTTGATCTGATGGATATGTTAGATGAAATTAATTTTCAAAATAGTGAAAATAATGGTTGACATTGTGGTCCAACCTGCTATAATACTTGTATAGAATGAAGTAAACCAAAGTGAAGAGAGATTATATTATGATGAAATTAAATGATGCCCAAAGTACCCTACTAGATGCCTTCGTTTCTGCTAATGCAGACAAGCCATCTTTCGAACGTGCCGAACTGTTTAAGTTTGCTGAAGAGCAAGGCTTTACAGGCTCCGCAGCCTACACACTAATGAAGAAGATGCCACGGGTTGCTCGTGGAGTCTACCAGATGATCGGATCTGGTAATGTAGTTCAGATGCCTATGGCGCAAGTCTCGCCCTCTGCAATTCCTCAATCGCAATCACCGATTGCAAAAGCCGTTGGTAAAGTGATGAGTACATCTTCTGAAGAAGTTTACGTTCCTCAAGCCGACAGTACTTTTGTCAAGTGGGGCTACTTTAACGATGTTAAGAAGATTGTACAAAGTGCCTTGTTCTACCCAATGTACGTTGCTGGTCTATCTGGTAACGGTAAGACAATGATGATCGAGCAAGTCTGTGCTAACCTAAAGCGTGAATACGTTCGTGTTCAGATTACGCCTGAGACTGATGAAGATGATCTGATCGGTGGATTTCGATTGCTAGATGGTGAGACTGTCTTTGCAAAAGGTCCAGTAATCAAAGCGATGGAAGCTGGAGCAATCCTGCTGATCGATGAGATTGATCGTGGCTCTAACAAGCTAATGTGTCTTCAAGGTATCCTAGAGGGTAAGCCATTCATGATCAAGAAAACTGGTGAAGTTATTATGCCTCAGCCAGGGTTCAATGTGATTGCTACTGCTAACACTAAGGGTCAAGGCGATGAAGCTGGTCGTTTCATAGCGGCTACCATAATCGATGAAGCCTTTCTTGAGCGTTTCACTATCACTCTTGAGCAACCATACCCAACGGCTGCCACTGAGAAGAAGATTGTTAATAACCACATGACCAAGTTCGGTGCAGTCGATACTGACTTTGCTGAAAAGCTAGTTCAATGGGGTCAAGCGATCCGTAAGACTTTCGAAGATGGTGGGATCGATGAGATCATCTCGACTCGTAGGTTGTGCCACATTGTCCAGACTTTCTCGATCTTCAATGATCGTATGAAAGCCATCGAGTTATGTGTCAATCGTTTCGACACTGATACACGTGCTGGGTTCTTGGATCTCTACACCAAAATCGATGCTGATGTCGATATGGGAATCACTGAGCCTGAAGTTATGGCTTATGTCGATGAAGCCTCAAATGTATTAGGCACACCTTACTAAATAACTGTACAGTACTTAAACGAGGGGTCTTCGGACCCCTTTTCTTATAAGGATTACAAACTTGTATTTTAAATATCCCATTCTAATATGCCTAATAGCATTAGCTTTCACTGAGTTCGTTAGTGAAGCTAGTTATATCTTGGCTGGAATATCAGTTGTCTTTGCTTCAATGTTTTACTGGGTCATATTTCATATGATCATCGGCACTAAGATTGTGGAACTAACTGATGACTTCGATGTCAATGCTATGTGGCAGAGTCGTTTCATACACGTTGCGGGAGTACTCGTACTGCATCCACTTGGCTTCATAGAGGCGTTCTACTTCTCATTACCATTTGTTATCCTAAGCGTATGTTCTGACATCATGTCCACACTTGTAGCATTGGGGTACATAAAGATAGATTATCCCGACTAGCTCCCACAATCGTATATAATTTCGAACTTAAGGTGCCTCACGGCGCCTTTTTTTATAAATATAACTAAAGACAAAGCTAAATAGGAGTGAAGGTGTGGATATTTTTACAATAGTCGCAGATGTGGGATTTCCGATAGCATCGGCTCTAGCTGGTGGGTTCTTTGTATTCTTAACTCTACGATTTATACTAGACGGCGTACTGAGTGATATAAAGACACAAAGGGGTTTTGCACAAGCCCTTGATAACAGAGTTAAGACGATGAATAACGAAGTAGTTCGTATCGACATAATGGTGTGTCATGCGTTTGGAGTGAAACCAGATCTGAACATAATAGCACGTGCGGATGGGCAGAAGGATGCAAGGAAAGACTAAAATGTTTGAGAATACAGCGAAGCTTTTTACAGAGTTACTGTTAATGAGATTTAAGGATGGATTTAGGATTCTGGCTGATAAAGATCCAGATGACAAGTTTTTTATTATCGATGATGTACAATTCGCCATCGGTGATGTTTTCAGATTAGGACCTAACGGATACTTTGAAAAAATAGAGGATGGACCAACAATATGATGTGGTTAGATTATAATATAGATCAAGCAGGTAGTAATTTTAAAGTAAGTGGAGAATGGGAAGGTGAAGTTATGGGTGTACAGAAAGACGGATCACCCAGAGATCATTGGTTGTATAAACCTGGTGATGTATTTGTAGTACAACCTAATGGATGGTTGAAGAAGGTCACCATGCCTTTTGATACCTGGAACCAATGATAGAAGATAGTGGCTTAGACATAGCCCAATTGATTAGTCAATATGGCTTTCCAATCATTGCGGCTGTTGGTCTAGGGTATTTCATATATTACATATGGAATTGGGTAACAGAAGAAGTCGATCCAGTTATTGGTCAGTCGCATATGACACTGATAGCTTTGATAGATAGAGTAAGAATGCTAGATAATGATCTAATCAGACTGAAGACAAAATTAGACATGATCTTGCAACAACAGGAAAAATACGATTATGAGAAAATATTGGATAGCGATAGCCCTAGTACTGGTAACAAGCCAGGCAAAAACAAGTGAGTTAAATCACGTGTTCAAATCCCCGGCGTTTAGTGGGATTGGATACAGTTCACACATACTCACGATAGAGCAGTTAGAGGCTAACAGAAGAAAAGAGAATAAAGACGAAAAGAAAGCATTAGAGGATCAAGAGGAGCGTGATCTCAAATCGACTAACGCTTATAAGTTTCAGAACAACCTTGAGTCTAGAATTTATGCTACGTTGTCAAAGAACATAGCCGATTCATTGTTTGGTGAAGATGGAACTTCTACAGTAGATGGAGAGTGGTACGAAGCTATTACTCCATTTGGAGATAGTGTATCATGGAAGAGACTTGATGGTAGAATTTATGTAATCATCAAGAACTCTAACGGTGATATTGTATCGGAATTCGATGTACCTGTAGGGGACTTTGCATTCTAATGATCAGAACTATAGCATTACTATTAGCCGTGCTTCTAATCCAAGGATGTGCATCATTAGTCACAGACTTTGGATTCGAACACACCCCTGAGAAGGCTCAGGTAGTTAAGAATGAGAATACGGAGTTTCTTACCATGCCAGCTCCAGCTACGGGTAAAGCAGTTGTAGCTGTTTATGGATTTACAGACAAAACTGGGCAAAGAAAGCCTAGTGAAAGAATGGCAAATATAAGTACAGCCGTTACACAAGGCGCTGAAGTTTGGCTGATCAAGGCTCTACAAGAAGTAGGTAGAGGAACTTGGTTTCAAGTAGTGGAAAGAGTAGGACTGGAGAATTTAACTAAAGAGCGTCAAATTATAAGACAGGCTCGTTCGGCAGTTAAAGACACAAGAGAACTTAGACCAATGCTCTTTGCTGGAGTCATAGTAGAGGGTGGAATAATTGGATATGATTCGAATGTTTTAACAGGTGGTGCCGGGGCTCGATATTTAGGAGTAGGACCTAGCACACAATATCGTCAGGATATAGTGACGGTAACAATGAGAATGGTAAGTGTACAAACTGGTGAAGTATTGATAAGCGTATCGGTAACTAAAACGATTATCAGCACTGGAACTAGCATGACATTTTTTAGGTTTTTCGACATGGGTACAAATAGTCTAGAAGCGGAATTAGGACACAGTATTAATGAGCCGGTAAATTATGCGGTTAGGGTAGCGATAGAGCAATCTGTCGTTGAAATGATAAAGGAAGGTGAACGTAAGCAATACTGGACCTTTGTCAAGTAAGTAGACTATGAGATATGAACATACACGATGCGTTATCATAAGGATAACACTTTAACATTAATTGATAGATGATGAGGAGATTAATCAAGAAATAACATGGGTGGGAGCCCAAGAGGAAAAAATTATGAGCATCAATAAGCTTTTATTATATGTTGCTGTATTATCGGCAACAAGTTCAATTGCATTCGCTAGTGATGTATATATCGATCAGGCGGGTTCGTCCTCGACCATCGATATAACACAAACTGGTGATAGTAACACGATTGGATCAACAACTACGCCAACTACTTTTACTGGCAATTCTCAAGATATTGATCTTGTGCAAACTGGTAATAGTAACAAGATAGATATTAACACATCAACAGGAGCGGCAAGCGCAATTATAAATTATACTGCTACTGGAGATTCTAACGAATTGGTAATGGGAATTGCGGCTGAGAACGATTTCACAGGCGCAGTGACAGGCGATAACAACATTGTTACATTATGTGGAACAAACGATGGCGCAGGAACAAAGTCTGTCGGTACTACATCGGGTAGTACATCTACTGCATCAACTACAGGAACTGCATCTGCATGTAGTACTGATGTAACGGTAGCTGATACTACTACTGTCCTAGCAGTCACGGGTGATTACAACTCTGTGGATCTAGAGCTAGGTTCTGCAAATGCCACTAACACAATTACTGTGGGTGGAACTGTTGCGTCTAACTTTAACGATATCAATCTTAAGCAAACTGGGAACGATATTCCCACAGTTGTCATGACTGTTGACGGCGATTCAAATGCCATTAACGTCTTACAAAACTAGGATACTACTTCTCGCTTTTCTCTGCTTCTCAAGCTCCAACGCTTGGGCAGTAGTAGAAGAGGTAGGAAGTATCACTCAACAAGAAGGACCAGCGGCCAAAATAGAACGTGAAGGCGAAAGCTTTCTCACGGAGACTGGCACTGGGATTTCTATGGATGATGAGATATCTACAGCCAAGACCAAACTCGCTTTAACCTTTGTAGATGATACTAAAGTAAATATCAGTGAACAGAGTGTGCTAGTTATCGATGACTTCATCTATGACGCAAACGCAGGCACTGGAACGTTAGCAATGAACGTAGCACTAGGTACCGTTCGGTACTCCTCAGGTGCAATTGCGGCAAACTCAAGAGAGAATGTAAAACTCTACACACCGACTGCCACAATTTCTGTGCGTGGTACTGACTTCACTATGACCGTAGATGAACTCGGACGCAGTATTATAATATTATTACCCTCATGTCCACCAACTGGTGAATGCTGGACTGGAGAAATCATGGTATCTACAGATGTAGGCATGGTGTTATTAGATCAGGCATTCCAAGCCACGCTAGTGAATAGTCTCATGTCATTACCTTCAAAGCCTATCATATTAGACATCACTGAAGCCAGCATTAACAATATGTTGATTATTACACCACCGGCACAGCTAGAAGGCATAGGATATATCCAACAAGCTGAGGTCTCAGAATATCTGGATAGTGATGTACTAGAATTTAAAGGGCTTAATGAAGATGCATTGGAAGAGGATAAACTAGAATATAAAGAGTTGGATGTTAATCGACTAGACATTAGTTTTCTATTCAATATCCTAGATGCAACTGCTATGCTACAAGATGAGCAGTTAGCAATCGATCCAGTTCTTCCTACAATTAATGCATATAAGACCACTGTTCAGGCATTCTATGACGAAGATAGTATTGGCATATTCAGTGAAAGTGCGGTACATATTACAGATGTAACGACCACAAGAGATACTGACGGAGATGTTAATATGTACAAAGATGGTGTCCCAGCCCTAATACAGCTTAATGGAGGGGGTGATGTGTTGATAAACATTACGCAATCAAATTGAGATATCTATTCATATTACTACTGCTACTCGTATCTCCAGCACCCGCCAAAGCTGATACCGGCACGGCTGTCATGAACGTAAGTTCACAAGGCTCTACTTATATCTACGTCTATAATGGCAATGATACAACAACCTTTGCTGATCTAGTAGCTTTAGGCAATGGCATTGTTGGATGGATTGCTACTATGACATCTTATAGCGGCTTTGGATCTGGTTCAGTAGGAGATACTGCTTTTGTATGCGGTGTCAGTGGCAGTGGCGACAATCTATTTCTAACTATGTGTGACGCTGATGGCAATAGTTTTACCCCTGCCGCAGGTTCTTGGTACTCCTTTTCAGCTCCTGCAGCCGCGGCTACCCCAGTTTATGCATCAACCGCACCAACTACCGCACAGCAAACCAAAATAAATGCAAAACTTGCATTGGCTGCCTCAGGACAAGGTGACACAGTTGAAGCAGGCATAACAGGTAGCTTTAATGATGTATTCATAACACAGGCTGGAGGCATAAGTTACTTAGGCTTAATAATCGTTGGCAACAGTAATGATGTCGATACTGAACAGGATCTGCATTCGGGCTCACACGGATATATCGATGCCACTATAATTGGCGATAGTAATGACATAGACATACTACAAAAAGGCATCGGCAACAAAGCCGCTGTACTCACCGTAACGGGAGATAGTAATGATGTCGATATAAGGCAACACGGTGCTGGTGATAAATTTATAGACTTAGCAATTACTGGCGATAATCACAAGGCAGATATATTCCAAAACGGAGCAGGCGTTCATGCCGCTAGAGTAGCACTCGATGGCTCACAGCCATGGGATTTCAAGCTAGAGCAAAAAGGAGCGTCCAATAAGAATTACACGTTGCCACATACCATGACCGATGGTGCCGCAGTTAGTGGAACTTGTAATGCCTTCGGAGGATGTAATCTAATAGTGTATCAAAACGACTAAATAGCAATGTAGGGGAATGTCATATGAAGTTTATTTTATCACCAATATTTGCTATAATCACTACGCTATTCTTGACGTGGTTGACACTATCGAATCCCACCTTATTGCAGGTGATTGATCTAAAGATTGCGGATCAACTCATAGTACAAGAAAAAGAAACCATTACAGATGTCGTACTAATCGACATATCAGAGAAGACTTTAGAAGTACATGGACAATACCCTTTACCTAGAGATATCTACGGCGACCTGATTGTCAGGCTACGTCAAGCTAACGCTGGTGTCATTGTATTCAACATATCATTTCCTGAAGAAGATCGTACAGGTAAAGATGAGATGTTCACATCTGTTCTCGGACAAGGTGTCATCCTATCTCACTTCCCTAGTAATAAAGCACAAAATAGATCAGCATACAGTACTGCTATCGTACAGGTTGGTAATAATGCTTTGGATTATATTTACAATTATCCTGGTATAGCCGCTAATATTGAGAAGTATGAGAACGTAGCTACAGGTGTTGGAATTGCCAACACTCTGCCCGAGATCGATGGAGTTGTTCGCAGATTACCAATGCTCGCTGGCGTGGGTGAGGATCTGTACCCATCTATCGTACTAGAGATATTCAAGGCGTACACCGGATCCAACACATTTCAAGTAAAGTCCAATGGGATCGGGGTTTCAGCAGTTCGTGTTAAAGGATTCCCAACGATCAAAACTGATCCACAATCACGCATATGGATAAACCCAAACTACGATTTCAGTCGATATGATTTAGTCAGTGAGTTGCCTGATTTGCAAGGAGCAACAGTCTTTATTGGTGTAACAGCAGAAGGTATCTCCAATCCCGTTCCTACAGCGTCTGGTGCTGTCTACGGGCATGATGTGACTGCTAGATCGTTTGCGTCTGTAAAGAATGGCTACAACATTGTCACTCACCCACTAGAATCATTCGCTAAATTGATAGCAATTGCTGGTATAGGACTATTAATAATAGCACTCAGTTATATCAGATTTGGTTGGTTACCACCAATACTCATCATAGGCGCAGTAGTCTATAGTCCCATATACATCTTCGCTGAATATCAAGTACTATGTAATACCGCACTTCAAGGACTGATGTGCATAATAGTATTTGCTCATGTGTATGGTGTTAAGTACGGGCAAGAGTATTTCGAGAAGATGAAGATCAAGAAGCAGTTTGCTGGATATACATCTCCAGAAGTTGTGATGATGCTACAGAAGAATCCTGAACTAGTTAAAAATGGTCAGAAAAAAGAGGTAACGATATGCTTCTCTGATCTACGTGGATTCACACCGCTTGGTGAGTCGTTTGGTGACGATGTAAAGGGTCTCACTCAAGTGATGAATGCTTACATGGACGCAATATCTGAGCCAGTCATCGATGCGAACGGTATGATAATCAAGTACATTGGTGATGCATCTATGCATATACATAATGCTCCTATGGACGATCCAGATCATCCAAAAACAGCGGTACAGACTGGTCTCGATATGTTAAAGGCTGTAGAGAAATTCAACGAAGACCTCATGGCTCAAGGCAAACCTGAAATTGGCATGGGTGCTGGAATCAATAGCGGTCTAGGCTATATCGGTGAGATGGGTTCGACTAAACGACACGCATATGACATACTTGGAGATGCTGTTAGTACTGCGGCTCGTATAGAAAGTAAGTGTAAAGAATATGGATGTGTACTACTAGTAGGTGGATCGACTTATGATAAGACCAAAGATGACTTCTTCTACTTGAAAGTTGATGATCTAGCAGTCAAAGGTAAGACGATTGGCATAGAGATATATACAGTATTAGATAACATTAAAGCGCATTACAAATCTAGTCAGCGCAAGCATGTTGCCATGCACCAGATGTATCGCAAGCAAAAGTTTGACGATGCTATTATAGAATGCGAGAAGCTTAAGACTCAATTCGATGGTAAACTGATTGGATACTATGAGATGTGGATTGAGCGTTGTGAGTACATGAACACGCAGACCTTACCAGAAGACTGGAACGGTGTATTCATCGCAACTTCAAAATGATAGTGATACGACACAAGGGCTTCACATTGAAGCCTATAGAAAAGAAGACACCCGTTGTAATCATCAACGGCCGAATTAACCCTGATTATGTGATGACTGTCGCACCGAAGCCATACATAAAAGGAACCGAATAGTCCCACTACCTTGGGACCTGACCTGGGCACTGTCGTTAAACTGCCCACTTTTCTTCAAATAAAACGAAAATAAAGGTTGACATCCCTGCCAGGTATGCTATAATACTTGTATAAACTAAAGAAACCAAGAGAATTTGAATGAATACACAAAATTACACCATTAATGAAAGCATGTACGTTGATCTGTTTAACTTTAACCTAGATAACGACATTGATAACATCCACGAAGAGTACTCTATGTACGTCATGGATAATGCTGATCCAGCTGAGGTTACTATATGTAACGGAGCTACTTTGCTTCAAGCCACTGAGGACGAATACCTTCTTGCGGAATTCATGTCTCATTGGATAGTGAAAACCATAAGTGATATCAAAGCTTTTGATGTAAAATAAAGGTTGACATTCCCACCAACTATGTTATAATAGTTGTATAAAATGAAGAAAGAGAGTGATAATATGACAGCATTTACCAAAGAAGACTTTACCTGGGACGGAATGTTCCTAATGTATAGAGGCAGACACACCCAGAGTGTGAACATGGAAGTCGCAAGACCTACTTGTCACCCATCTTGGCATGGGTTACCAAAGCCGGAATTCATCGCTAGATTCAAATATGGATATAAGCCTTGGAAAGCTTGGGTCAACTTCTTAGTTAAGAACACTACTGTTGAGGAATACTTGGCTCTAGAAAAAGCAGAGCATCCAGCCGGAGCAATGAAAGCACTTGGATATAAGGGGAAAAGATAATGAGAATCAAAGGCGCAACAACTGTTTTGAACAAAGAGTGTGAGTTTCTAGGGTTAACCTGGGACCAACTGATGATCTTCATTGTGAAGAATCCGTACGCTATGCCACTTAAAGTTATTGAGGCATACAAAGTGTATTACGATCTTGAGGGTTATCCTGGAGAAAATGCGTGATAGAATACTTTAAAGAAATTACTGTTTGGGATACTAACATTCCGAACCACACATATATGATCGACAAAGCTGGTTCACTCGTTGGGTACATCAAAACGGGTACCACTGAGGAGATCATATTCAACAAGCCTATGAAGCAGTTCTCTAAGAGCCGCAGAAAGTTCATCAAGCTAAAGCGGTAATCCGACAACACTTATATGCGCTAAAAAGTGTAGAAATCATGCACTTTATAGCACATAAATAAATTGAGATTCTCGGATTTAGTACTTGACACTCCAAATTTTTCGTGTATAATAGAGTTATAAACTCAGAAATGAAAACGATTAAGGCTACTCAAATGATATTAAAACGATACAAATTAAAAGACACTATTGCATTAGTCTCTGGCTTCTTGTCAGTCATATCAATGGGTGGAATAGTATTCATAGCTATTAACGCTTCTATTGCCTCTGCTAATCAGATTGCGATAGCGCAAGCAACATCACTACAAGTCGATAGACAACTGGAATACGTTCGTGAGCATCAATGCCTTTCTCTTAATATATATCATGAAGCTAGAAGTGACTCTCAGTTAGGTCAAAAAGCAGTAGGCTTTGTTACTATTAATAGGGTAATGGATGAACGGTACCCAGATACTATATGTGATGTAGTCTATCAATCACACGTTGATCAGAATGGTAATCCTCTACGTAACAAATGCCAATTTTCTTGGTACTGTGACGGTAAGCATGATCGCCCTCTTAACAAAGATGACTATAAAGTAGCAGAGATAAATGCTTCAGAGATAATGGGTGATTATGGTAAGATTCCTGACGTAACAAGTGGTGCTACAATGTATCATGCGTCATATGTAAAGCCGTATTGGGCTAAATCATATGATCGTACCGTCAGGATTGACAGTCACATATTTTATAAATAACAGTATGAGTGGGAAGACTAATCTATACAGATGGAGTCAAACCTAAACAACAATAGAACTAGAGGACTATGTACAAGATGCTATCGTTTCAAAACTACCTTAAAGAAGAATTAAGAGAAGTGGAAGAGGGAGTCAATGACCCCGCAATCTTCAAAGCCGTATTCCTAGCAGGTGGTCCTGGATCAGGTAAGTCATTCATAGTGGGCAAAACAGGTCTGCAAGCACTAGGCTTCAAAGTCGTTAACTCAGACGATGCATTTGAAAAAGCAATGGGCAAAGCAGGACTAGAAACAACACCAGAGAATATTTTCTCTGTTCAAGGGCAAGAGCTCCGAGGCGCCGCAAAAGCACTAACAGGCGTTAAGCAGAATATGTGGCTTAAAGGTCGACTCGGTCTGGTCATTGATGGTACTGGTAAAGATACAGAAAAATTAAAGAAGCAAGCCGCAGGGCTGAAAAAGCTTGGATATGATGTATCCATGATATTCGTAAACACTGATCTCGCTACAGCGCAGGCACGTAATCTAAAGAGAAAGCGTACACTACCAGCTAGTGAAGTTGAGACATACTGGACAACAGTTCAGAAAAACATTGGTGCATTCCAAACGTTTTTTGGCAAGCAAAAGTTTACTGTAGTAGATAACTCTGAAGGTAAAGATTTCAAAGTAGAGACTCTACGTGCATACAAAGAAGTAAGCAAATTTGTCAACAAAGCACCTGAGAATAAGAACGCTCAAAAGTGGATCGACGGTCAAAAGAAGAGTAAATCTACTTAGAAAATAAGACTAAGTAGTTATGAAACACAGTGAATTGGAGATGTTGAGTGAACTTAAAAGAACTAACGTGGGAAAACCACAAATCAGCCGAACGCAAGAAATTTGCGTCTACGCTTATGAGTGGGTCAATCGATCCATTTCTATACTACAGATACCTTACAAATCAATTTTATAACTACGTTGCATTAGAGTATAAGTTACCTCTAGTGGAACTCGGCTTGACTTCAATAGCCAGAAGTTCTTTAATAAGAGATGATCTACAAGAACTAGAGCATATGCATGGGTTCGTTTTTGACCCAGAGATCATAACAAAATCTACACAAGAATACGCCTCATACACAGAGAATCTTTTTGAGAATAACAAAGAAGGTCTTATCGCACATATGTACGTTCGTCACTTTGGTGACATGTACGGTGGCAAGATGATCGCTAAACGTATTCCTGGAAGTGGTACGATGTACCAATTTGTTGACGTAGAGACACTGAAGACTACAGTTCGTGGTATGTTAGATGATAGCATGGCACCTGAAGCGAATCGTTGCTTTGAATTTGCAATTAAGTTATTTGGAGAATTGGAGAATGGATAAAGAACTCGAAGCGTCATATGAAAAGGTGATGGAAGCACTCGAGGAAAGAAAACGCAGGATGCATAGGTTACAAACGATGCTGATTGGACTTTATGTAGTAACAGTAGTAGTATTATTTTTCGGAGCGTGGTTATGAGTATGATATGGGATAGCCTTATAAAGCTACAAGACGATCTAATCGAGAAGATAGATGCGGTTGGAAATGCAGTACAAGAGCCTGGTATGGAAAGATTCAATCAACCTGGCTGGGTAAATAAGGTGTGGTCTAATCAGAACTTTCGCCGTGCCCACGTTGACGTTGTAGATATGCGTGAACAAAAGAAGTTGTGGATGATGCACGTGTGTGTATTTCCTCATACAGATAACGATGGTCCTATCTATGGATTTGATGTGATCGCTGGTCCCAATAAGATGACTGGTGCATTTCATGATTTCTCAGCTACGACAGTACACGACCATGATATGATGGAACACTTTTCTACTGTGTCGAGATCACTGCAATGGAAACGTGAACGAGAACTACCGCCATGGGCTAAAGCTATATTCAGCGATGATATGATTGCGGCTGGAATGGTAAAAGAGCCTGCTGAAGTCGAGCAGATATGTCGAGTTGCTAACGACACAATGAATTACTATCTTGATAATATAGGCAACTACAATGGATTTTCCAATCGAGAACTCGGTGTCGGTGCCCAGAATAATTATGCGTATTATCAGAAACAGAATCCTCACACACCAACAGTGATGAAAAGTCTAGGGATAAACCCAGACGATGTTGATGCATTCATTCAAGAATCACTATTCCCAGAAGTAAAACTTTAGTAAAAATCTTCATATATAGTTGTGACTAGATAATTTCGTCTATTCATTTGTGAGCGACAGGGAAAAGCTGTCAAACAAAAGGAAACTATACATGAAGATTTTAATAACACTTGTTATATTAGCCACCACTGCACTAGCAGGTCCTTCACTAGCAGGACCTTACGTAGAATATTCAAATCAACAGCAATACACTAATGATGTGCATTCTGGCACATATAATCACCTACGTATCGGCTTCGAAACAGAGAACGGTATGTACTTTGAAGCGGGCAAAGACGAACAAGGCGAAGCTTTCGAGACTGGCTATAAATTCAAGATCAATAAGAAGCTTACGGTCAACGGTAAGTGGGAAGGATCCAATACTGATAAGTTGAGACATGGAATAGAAACAGAGATACGATACACCTTTTAGGAGGATTTGTAATGGAAGAACTCACCTTATGGATGGCGTTAGGCTTTGCCTTCGCCGCATATGCTGTAATAGCTAACGATTCGGTACAGACTTTAGGTACTTGGATTGCATCTAACAATGAAAAGTTTTCATGGCAAGTAATGTGGGTAGCCGCAAGCACAGTTCTACTATACACGATATGGTACGGATGGTACATAAATGGCGGTGACATCAGCTATGGTAGACTAAACAGAATACCCTGGCAAGAAGTGCAATGGTATCATGCAATGGTGCCTGGAGTACTATTACTGCTAACTCGTGTCGGAGTACCAGTATCAACTTCCTTTCTAGTGCTAAGTGCTTTTGCTAGTACTTTTATCTTAGAGAAGATGCTGATGAAGTCCATGATGGGCTATGCTGTTGCCGCAGTCTCTGCTTATGTTATCTGGATGGTAGTCAGTCGATTACTAGATGAAGCAAAGCCAGTTAAAGAACAGCACAAAACATATTGGCGAATAGGTCAGTGGATAACTACAGGATTTTTATGGTTCACGTGGTTGTCACACGATATGGCTAACATAGCTGTATTTCTTCCACGCACATTAGACATACCATTAATGCTTATGATCAGCATAGTGTTTGTTGCGGGACTAGCATTCATGTTTCGTGAGGGCGGTGGCAAGATACAGCAGATTGTGGTAGAGAAGCACAACACACGATATGTCCGTAGTGCCACTATTATCGATTTTGTGTATTGGATGATCTTGTTTTACTTCAAAGAGTTGAATGATATTCCGATGAGTACTACATGGGTATTTGTAGGCTTGTTAGCAGGACGTGAATTAGCTATGGCATCATACACTGGCAAAGAAAAGTTTAAGACAGTGTTCCCTTTGATAGGTAAGGACTTCTTGAAGATGATGGTAGGATTAGGTGCTTCACTCGGCATCGTATTACTCATACATTACGTACTAGTACCAGGAGGATATTAATGATCGAGAAGATCAGAAAGTACTTGACAGAAAATCGCACACGTGCTATTATGATACTCACATTCACGTTCTTTCTAGTGAAAGGTTTAGCTTGGATAGCATTGTTGTTTATAAGTTACAACATTGTGACATAATAGACAAATAAGTGCTTGACATAAGCATGTCTATAGTGTATTATAGATAAATAAGACATAGGTTGATGAAGTTATCAATCTAAAATTGATTCGATGAAGCAGATTGATACTGAACAGGACTCGGGTTCGAATCCCGACAGCTCCACCAAAAGCATACTGAATAGGGCTAGTATGTTTTTGATGGGGCTGAACTGGGAATCGACTGGCAGGGTAGAAAAGTGGAGAATCCGGGTACGAGCTCCGTTAACGCAAGAAACTAAAGTAAACGCAAACGATAATTTTGCTCCTGTAGACTACGCCCTAGCGGCATAGTTGTACGGGGTTCGCCAGTACCTGTCAACAGAAACTGGCACTTTTAAAGTTAAACGAAACAATAGAGAAAGAACCTATATGAAACTAGTATCCCTCACCGCAGCCGCTATGATGACTGCAAACACTGCATTCGCAGTAGACCTAAGCCCGACACTTGCACTTGACAACACAGTCGAAACATGGTATAATACAGACAGTCAAACATGGACGTCTACATACGAAATCGAAGCAACGTACAATCCAAGTGCATTGCCTAAAGTAGATTTTTATGCTGAGATGCATGAACTGAATCTGCGTGACGTAAAGTACACAGGAGTTGAGTTTGGCATGAACTATGATCTTGATGCAGTGTCTATCGTTGATACAACATTGACAGCAAAAGTTTCATATGATGATAAGTGGAATCGAGGCGATATCGCTATCGGTGCCGCATTTAAATTCTAGAAGAATAGGGAATATTCTAAAAGAGTAGGCTTGGTGCACCTCAACGCACCAACTTAATATTAATGTAACATAACATGGTGAATAAATTATGACAGGAATTATACTACCCTCAAGCGATGTAGATAAAAAGCGCATCAAAGACTGTATGGACGAAATCAGTAACTCGTACCTTCGACAAGAAGCGGAACGTGATTTTGTCAAAGAAGCAATCATCTCCTTAGAAGACGATGTTGGTATTCCAAAAAAATATCTAGGTAAAATGGCTCGTATCTACCACAAACAGAATATGAGTGAATTAGTGTCCGAAATTGAGGAGATAGAAGCACTACTAGAAAGTGTCAAATAACACTTGACAGGAGCCCATTTCGATGCTATAATACATGTATCGGAATAAAAAGAGAAGATACATTATGACCATTATAAAAACTTTTTACAAAGAAGGTGATCAAGCTCCTAGAGCAGAAGTCATCGAAGTAAATGGAGTCTACTCAGTAGAGTATTATATGGGTGGAGTTGAGCCTGTCAAGACTGAAGTCTTTGCAGGGAAAAGTCAATTGTACGCTGAAGATGCGGCTGAGAACTGGGCTCTTGGTATTAAAACACTTAACGGATAGGGAGGATATGAAAATTTCAGAACAGAAACAAGAGATTGAAATCTTGAACAAACTAAATTCTCAACGTATTATGACTGAGATTTCTAAACATATCGCCGCTGGTGTACCATACATCGATGCCGTTATTGATTACGCTGATAGAAATCAGTTAGAAGTTGAAGTTATCGGAGAGATAATTCGAAGATCACCAGTTCTAAAAGCTGAGATATATAAGGAAGCTGAAGAACTTAACATGGTCGAAAGACTCGTACGGCTACCAGTATGACCAACTCATCGTCACAGTATTCAACAAGGGATGCTTTTGATCTCTACAGTTACTACATGGCGATGAGAAAGCATTTTACCACATCTTACGATTTTGTTAAGTATGGTGGAAAGATGCGGTTAAGTGTTGATAGCTTTGAGAACAGAAGAGATAAGTTTTTCTTCTATAAACTATCTAAGCGTAAGGACTCGAAAAACTTTGTGTTAGCAAATTTGATCGTAAACCCTGACATTTGGATAGGCAACTTAGTAGATAGTGAAGATGCAGATACTAACTATACTGAGTGGCAAAAACGGCAACAGTCCTTGTCATACATATTCAAGAATGATCTTGATGAGATGTACGAAGACTTTAACCAAAACTTCATTGTAGAGAATGGACAGTATCCTCGTATACTTAAGCTCTTCAACATGAGGCAACTATGCATCGAAACTCTAGTCATCTTAGATGATCTGACAGGATGCTTCAAGTACTGGGATAAAGCTATCAATGATACCATAGTTTACCCGAGTATAAATAAGACAGTTAAGAAATATAAGCCATTTTTATCTTACGATAAGTCGAAAATGCGTAAAATATGTCTTGACAAATACAACGCAATATAGTACAATACTAGCTGTATACAACGTAATACAAATCGTAATACAACGTAACATAAACCGTAAATATATAGGAATACAATTATGACAACATCATTCTCAGCCTTAAAGAAGGCTCGCACTTCATCTTTCGATAAACTGAATTCTCAGTTACAGAAGATGGGATCACCCAATAACAACAAAGGCGATGACCGCTTCTGGAAACCAGAAGTAGATAAAGCCGGCAATGGTTATGCAGTGATTCGTTTTTTACCAGCACCGTCAGGTGAAGATATGCCCTTTGTTCGTGCATGGGACCATGGCTTTCAAGGACCCGGTGGTTGGTACATCGAAAACTCTCTTACAACTTTAGGTCAAGATGATCCAGTCTCAGAGTATAACTCTAAGCTGTGGAATTCTGGTCATGATGAAGATAAAGAAACTGCTCGTAAGCAGAAGCGCAGGTTGTCGTACACTGCGAACATCTACATCGTACAAGATAGCGCAAACCCTTCTCGTGAAGGTCAAGTCTATCTGTATAAATTTGGTAAGAAAATCTTTGACAAACTGAACGATGCTATGAATCCTCAGTTTGCTGATGAAGATCCGATTAACCCATTTGACTTCTGGGAAGGCGCTGACTTCAAACTTAAAATTCGTCAAGTAGAGGGCTATCGTAACTACGATAAGTCTGAGTTCTCTTCAACTGCACAGTTGAGTGATTCATCTGGTACAGCAATATCAGAAGATGCTTTAGAAGAAGTTTGGGGCAAAGAGCATTCCCTGTCCGATATTGTCGACCCTAAAAACTTCAAGTCTTACAATGAACTGAAAGCTAAATTGTATAAGGTTCTAGGACTTGATGGCAGTAAACACGCACCCAGCTCAACTGCCGAGGACGACAATACGGCGATGGATTTCACTCCTAAGTTTAAAGAGCAACCTGCTCCGGTAACTGTTGCGAGTCCATCACCGACTATGCAGACGGCAGACGATAGTTCTGATGCTGATGATTCACTTGATTTTTTCAAGAGTCTAGCTGAAGAGTAATCTCTACTAGCATAGGGGAGAAGGGGGTGCTTAATCGCATCCCCTTTTTTTTAATTAGAAAAGCCGCCTTGGCTTGTTGCTAGACTGCCTGGCTTGAGAACGTTGTTTATTACATCGGTTTTATTACCGCCATTGTATACATCGCCAGCTTTGTTAATTATTGTTGTGGGACCAACAGCTATGTTAGAAGCTTTATTTACAGTTGCGTCTTCATTTGCGGCTGAAGGGACTGAACCTCTAGCATCTAATCCCATAATATCTCTTAGTTTAAATATGTTTTGTCTTGCGGCTTCATAATCAATCTCGGGTGAAGCTAGTCCTTTAATCTCTTTGCCCCATAGATACCCACCAGGAGATCCCATTACTGCACCTTCAATGATAGGTACTGCTTCTAATAGATCATCAGCAAAAGATTTTATATCAAATTTCCCACCGTCAAAGGTGATCGATTGAAACTTGTTTAAGTTATCAGCGATTGATCCTATTGCTGTAGCTCCTTTAGTCAACTGATCAGCATTATCTGCGATTTCTTTTATTTTTGTTATAGGGCTTTTATCACCACTTAAGAAGTTAAGTATGCTAGAGCCAACACCTACGAAAGATGCTCCAAATTCACCACCAGAAAACTTTAACAAGCCTTTTGAGATGTTACCCATTGCGGTGTTGAACATGGCACCGTCGTTTTTATTGGTAGACGTAATACCTAATAGAGTATCTACTTCAGATTTAATTCTGTCTGCAAATGGCTCAGTTCCAGTGAACTTAGATAGTATTCCCTGAAATGCAGTCGCACCACCTTCTACACCTTTGCCTAAAGCAAATGCGGCAAGACCTAGACTCAAACCACCCATAGTTGTAACAAAGCCGGCAGTATCACTACCCACTCCTTTTAAACTTGCTATTGATAGTAGAGTTTTTACCTCAGTCTTAACTCGTTCTGCCCAGCCAGCTTGATCAGTAAAGTATGATAATCCCTCTTGTCCTACCTCTGCCGTTCCTTCTAGACCTTTGCCTAGAGCAAAAGCGGCTAAACCAGCTGATAGTCCAAACATTGTACGAAGGAACGATCCAGTTCCTGCCCAAGACGCATTTTTTAAATCTGGTATTTCGAGTAGCTTCTCGACATTATCCTTAATGTCACTAGCCCACAAAGTCTTTGAGAATGTGCCTACAGCCGCACCAGCAGCCGCACCAGGTAAGAATGCTATGAGTCCTAAACTTAACCCACCCATAGTTCCCGCAAAGTCTGCAATATCACCAGCAGAAGTTGACTGTACATCTGTACCTAGTAGTGTTTCTACGTTGGCGCTAGTGTTAGTTGCCCAAGTAGTACTATCTGCAAATTTAGAAAGAATAGCGGCACCTGGAGCAAATGCTGCCAAGCCTAAGCCCATAGCTAACATAGTACTAGAAAACCCTGCAACGTTTTTTATAGTCACAGCGTCCGAATCAGCCAATCCTAGTAGATTATCAACATTAGTTTTTATGTTATCTACCCATTTACCATCTCCTTCCCATTTGTCGAGCGCAATGGCAGCGCCTGCACCAATGGAAAAAGCACCTAGTCCTAGACCGATCATTGACATAGTGACCGTGAAGGTGCCACCTTTTGCAAAGAATGTTCCTGCACTTCCAAAATCGTCTTGAATAGCAAGAAGTTCTCCTACATTGGCTCTAATCTTCTTACCATCAAAGTTAGCTAATTGCTCAAGAATCTGGCCTCCACCCATAAGTAGTATTCCAGCTCCGGCCATTAACGCACCGCCTCCGATACCGAACCCACTCATAGCTTTACCGAAGATGCCTCCAATACCTAAACCACCACCGGCTTTTGCAGCCGCTTCAGATGAAGATTCGGATGATATAGATGATGTAGCTGTCTCGGGAGTTAACAAGCTGGATTGCTGTAATGCAGCCCGTCTTTCGCCGTCTTGAATGGACGTCTGCTGTAGCTTAAAAGTATCCGATAGAAGTCGTGTTTGATTTCTAAGGGAGTCCCTCATAGATTGCAGTGCTGGAGCAATTTGATCCATCGTCTCTTTCGATAGATTCACTACTTGCGGTTTCTTGGCCATTTGGGTTTACCTTACTTGCCGATTGCTTCTTTTGCATAGAATGCCGCTACAATAGCCGCAACTGATACAAAGTATGTGGGTGCTATGTCACCTAAGATTTTTCCAGCACTTTCTAGTCCAACTAATGAAGCGATCACTACTGCAAAAGGATACAGTAACATACCGAATAAAGCAAACCATGCCATATTACGCTGTGCATCCTGTTTCTTATCCTCATTCTCAAGCATAATCATTCGTTCTTGCATATCAAGTTCCTCATCTGTGACAATGCCGTCACCATCCATATCTGCTGATTCTAGTTTCGAACCTTTTTCTAATTTCTTAGCCATGTTAACTCCTGTTATTTTTTGTTGATTCTATAAAGTCAAGTAACATATCCAAGTAAAGGTCACGCTCATATGGTATTAAATTTTCAATCTCGCTTATCTGATATTTATAGTGTTGAGCCATTGCAAAGATATTTTGGTAATACAGTGCTAGACTGTTGTGACTCAACATTACGTAAAAAAAGTTTCCATACCCTCCATATTGAAGGTCTTATCCTTACCAGTGTTATCTTTATATGCGATTGCACAACTCATGTGCGGTACAGTCTTAAAGAATTTTTGCATTCCGGTGACAGTATCAGATGTGAACTGATCGACAAATTCTGTAATCTCTTTATCACTGAAATCAGAGAACTTGAAAACTTCATCAGTGTTATTATTAACGAGGGAGTCGATACATGCTATCATTGATCTGAATACTATTTGTGATTCCGATTCTTCTTTACCATCGACTTCTTCTGGCATGAGTGCTTTAAGACCGTCTACGGTTGGATA